>Ga0070741_10002201_pt1 | contig 53928 bp, 43 predicted proteins | sample Coa_R1_4_FD_66440 | JGI IMG/M metagenome (GOLD analysis project Ga0070741, IMG submission 66440) | Surface soil microbial communities from Centralia Pennsylvania, which are recovering from an underground coalmine fire - Coalmine... | ecosystem: Environmental > Terrestrial > Soil > Unclassified ... | reverse complement strand
GACCACGGCGCAGGGGCTCATCCGCTGGTACCTGCACCCAGCCATCGATTATGCCTGCCTGCATACGCTGCTGTTCTACACCCAGCGCATCCCCGGCGGGAGCCGCAGCGGGCGCCAGCGGCACGGCGGCAACGCGGTGTTCTACGTGATGGAGGGCAAGGGCCACACGGTCCTGGATGGCGTGACCCATCGCTGGGAGACCGGCGACCTGATGACGCTGCCTAACCGGCCGGATGGGGTCATCTACCAGCACTTCAACGACGACCCGGAGCGGGACGTCATCCTGGTAGCCTGCGAGCCGGACCTGACCCACACCGTGGGTCTGGACCGCGGAGCCGGCTTCGAGCAGCTCGAAGTCTGCCCCGAGTACCGCGCCAAAGGCTAGCCGGGCGCCCCACACCGGGGCCGGATACGGAGCTAAGCCGCTACTTGATCACGCCTTTGAGGAACTCGATGATCTCGTCCTTCATCTCCACGAACTGCTGCTTGTGGTTCTCCTGGTACTCTACGCCAGGCTTGGGGACGAGGTACTTGGGGAGATGGTCGGTAGGCACGTCGGTGCGGAAGCTCGCGTAGCCGGCTCCTTTGCTGAACGCCAGCTGGGCGTCCTTGCTCAGCAGCCAATCAATGTAGACCTTGGTGGCATTGGGATGAGGAGCCTTGTTCAGCACACCAAATGAGGCGATGCCGGCCGTGAGGTAGCTCCCCTCCTTGATGTCCTCGGCGCCCATGATAGTCAGCTTGATGCCCTTGTCCTGGAACTCCTGGGCGAACTTCTCGCTGGGCGCGATGGCGATGGCCGAATCGCCGCGCGCCACCCAGTCCAGCACCTGGCGGTCGTCGCGCGACAGCTTGACGTCCTGCTCGAACAGTTTGCGTACGAAGTCCTTGCCCAGGCTTGGCGTGGCGTACATGAAGGTCACCGTCGCCAGCGATGCGCCCGCGCCACGCGGATCGTACATGGCCAGCTTGCCCTTCCACTTGGGGTTCAGCAGGTCGTTGTACGACTTGAGGTCGCTCGGGGACACCTGACTGGGGTTGTAAGCAAGAGGCGTCTTGACCACCCCACCGAATACGAAGTTGTATTTGCCGGCGTTGTCCGAATACTCGAACTGCCCGCCGCGCCATTTCGACTGGTTCTGGCTCTCGGGCCCCACCAGATAGGGCGGGATAGGATCGAGCGCGTTGGCAGCCATCAGGGTGAGCTCCGTGGTGGTGCCGTTCATCACCATGTCCAGCAGATACTGACCAGCCTGACGCTGCGGCAGGACCTTGGGCGCGACCGCTGATCCCGGGTCGGCGACGTAGTCGATCTTGATCTCCGGGTAGGCCTTCTGGAAGCCCTGCGTCAGCGCCTGCTGCACCTCATCGGTGGGCGGGCCGCTGATGACGAACTTGCCCTCCTTCTTGGCCGCGGCCACGACCTGGTTCCAATCGGAGCTCGCGGCGCCACTCGCCGCTGCTCCGCTCGCGGCTGCGGACGTAGCCGGAGCAGGCTGGGCGGCGGCCCCGCCGCAAGACGCCGCGACGAGCGTCAGAAAAGTAACGATCAGCAGTTGGATCTTGCGCACGTAATGACTCCTCTTCGTCGATGACTCCCCACGAGATGCCGGCAACCGAGCCGACCCTAGCTTATACCAGAATCAGGCCGCGCTTGGACACGTACGGTAGAAATACCGCTGGGCCAAGCGCGCATTTCACAAATAGATGGCGTTGCCCACGCCACCGCCGGCGACGATGACGTCACCGTTGACGGCCGCGGCCTTTGGCGAGGCCAGGAAGGCGACGACGTAGGCAATCTCGCGAGGCTCCATCAGCCGGCGCGCCGAGCTGGCCTGGGCCAGGCCCTCCTCGACGGCGGCAGGAGGGACCTTCTCATTCGCGGCCCGCCGGCCAATGGCGTCGAGCTGGCTTTCCGTCCGCACCAGCAGTGGATGCACGACCGTGACGTTGATGCCGTAGGGCCCCAGCTCCCCGGCCAGATACTTGGTGAGCGCCACGACGGAAACGTTGCGCATGCTGCCCACGACCGCCCGCGCCTGCCTGGCGGCCATTCCGCCCATGTTGATGATGCGTCCCCACCGCGCTCCTTCATGAACGGCGCGGCCGCTCGCGCGCAGCGCAGATAGCCCATCACCTTGACGTTCATCTCATCGAAGAACAGCTCGTTCGTGACCTCCGACAGACCCGGCTGCGGGCCCATGCCGGTCGGCCTGGCGGCGCAGTTCACCAGGATGTCGATGCCGCCCAGCTCGAAGGCCGCCTGGCGAGCCATGAGATCGACCGACGCATCGTCGCCGGTGTCGGCGACGAGCGGGAGCACCGGGCGTCCGGTCTCCACCGAAAGCTGGCGAGCCGTCTCCTCCAGCGACGGACGATCGCGGGCCACGATCGCCACGCTCGCGCCCTCCTGGGCGAGCACCGCGGCGATGGCCTTGCCTATTCCGCGGCTCCCGCCCGTCACGAGGGCGCCTTTACCGGCCAGCTCCAGATCCACGTCAGCGCACCGCCGATGGGATGGTGCCCTCGGGCTCGCCCAGCAGCGAGCCCAAATTCCCCAGGTCGGCTCCAGACACCATGACGGCTTCGAAGCGGTAGTCGCGAACTTCGGGGGCAAACAGCTCATCTGCGTCCAGGGTTCGCTCGGTGAGCCCCTGCTCGTGCGCGTGCGACAGCAGCGCCTGCAGCTCCGGGCGGTTGCGGCCCTGCAGTCCGTACGGCCAGGGATCGGGACCAAACAGCCGAGTTGTCTCGTCTAGGTAAGAGCGCATCAGCGGCAGATCGGTTACACGCTCGTTCTGCAGCTGCCGGTAGGAGGACAGCTTGGCCTGGTCGAATGCCGCGCACAGCTCCTGCAGCAGGCCGGGATACTCAGCCGCCACCTCCCGGCGAACGGCGACGACGTGCACGATCGGATGGAAGCCTGTGCGCTCGAAATACGCCTTCTGGAGCGTGTGCGGGTCGGAATGCACCCGGACCACACTGTCGCGCTTGTCCTCGGGCACGACCGGCGTGGCTTCGGTCAGCAGACAATCCACAGTGCCATCGAGCAGCAGATCGAGCCCCAGATAGGGACGCGGCTTGACGGTAACGCGAACGTCCGCCGGTGGGTGAACCCGCGCGTCGATCTCCGGTCCCGTGGTGAACCAGTGGACATCAGCGGGCATGATGCCGGCCTCTTCTCGGAGCAGCGCCCGGAACCACAGCCCGGCGGTCAGAAAGTACTTGGGAATCGCCACCCTCCGTCCCAGCAGGCCGGCGAAGCTGTCGATGCCGGTATCCGGCCGGGTGTAAGCGTACTGCTGGACGAAGATGCGATCGGGGAATACCGGGATCGCCGTGAGTGGCGCATCCACGCTGCGCAGATACACGTAGTAACCGAGCGGCATCTCGACCACGTCGAACACACGGTTCAGAATGCCGGCCGCGCACGTCAGGGGCGGGGCATGCAGCACCAGGACGTTGTCGAGCGATACCTTTCTGGTGTGCAAGGCATTCGTCCGGCTGAAACGCTGGATGGCCATGGTCAGCAGGCGGCGCGTCGGCGGCACGGCTAGGGCCTAGAGCCGCTGGCTGAGGAGCGGGTGGCGGCTGGTCATCGAGGGAGCGCTAGGGCTGCTCGGCGGGCGCTTCAGGCGCGCTCGCGGCGGCCGGCTCCTCGCCGCGCGGCTGCTCGCACAGCTGCCGCCAGGCGATGATGGACGCGTCGGGCCGGAACAGACGCTCCGGTCCCGTCCAGGGCATGAGCCGGATCATCTCGGCGTCCTGGTTACTGAACTGAATGTGCCAGGCCCACTTGCGATACAGCCAGTACTTGAGCCGGAAGAGCGCTGCCTTGAGACCGGAGCCGTGGTCCAGCCACAGCTGCACGTACCTGTTGGTGTCCTCGTCGACGGCTTCCCACCAGGCATAGTTCGCCGTGCCCTTGCGCTGGATGACCATCGCGCAGGGCAGCCGGATACCGATCTTGACCCACATGCGCCCGCGCTTCCAGAACGGCCTCCGAGGCCATTTCCCGAGGCCAGGATAGTCGCCTTCAGGGATGACCTGGTCGGGTATCCGCCACAGCCAGGGCCCCTCCAACGTGCCGCCCTGCTTGGTGATCAGCGCGGCGGGGAGCTTCTGGAACGTCGTCACGAAGGCGCCGTAGCGGTGGAGATAGGTCGCGTGAGCTTCGTCGTAGCCGTTCTCGGCGGCGAGGCGCCAGTTGCCGGGGCGCTCCGTGATTCGGCCACAGACGACGGCGTCGGGCTTCAGGAACTCCTCCGGGATGTCGGCCTCGACCGGCACTGAGGGCTCCCCTTCGCCCATCCAGATCCAGACCAGCCCCGCGCGATCCTCGGCCGGATACGTGCGGGCCCGCACCTTGCCGCAGATAGGCGAATCCGGCCCATCGGTGAGAGCAGCGGTGAGGATGCCGCTCTCGAGATCGAACGTCCACCCGTGATAGCGGCAGCTCCAGGTGCCGGCAAACTCCTGCCGGCCAACCGACAGCGGGATGCCGCGGTGCGGACATTGATCGTAGAAGGCATAGACCCTGCCGCGCTCCCGGTAGAGCATGATTGGGTCGCCCAGCAGCCGGACCCGCACTGGCTTGCGGCCAACGCTGCGCGACCAGGTAGTGGGGTACCAGTAGTTGCGGAAGCCCAGCACGGCGGCCTCGTAGCGGGGAAACGTATGCAGGTCCCGCTGCCGCATGTCGGTCCGGGGCAACGTCCTGTCTGCACGGCCCGAAGGCACCTTCGAACCACGTTCGCCAGGAGCCTGGATTACCGCCATGATGTCCTTCTCCCGCCGGGTGCTAGCGCCTGGAGTATACGCAAGCAGGGGCCGTCCCAGCCACTCAACCGAGCGAGCGCGGCCGCCGGCGCTCAGGCCCGAGTGAGCGTAGGTAGACGGCTGGGAATACCTCGCTTGGCTAGCTCGCCTTCGAACTCGGCACGGATGGCCGGATCCTCGTCCTGGTACTCGATCTGCTCATAGCCGCCATTGTCACCCCAATCCGGCATCCAGTAGCTGCGAATAGGGAACTCGGGGCTGTGCCAGCGCAGCGCGAAGTAGCGGGCTGGAACGCCGCCTAGGTTCATGTGCTGGTGGAACCAGCCTTCCGGTGGCGACAGCACCGATCCATCACGCCAATCGAAGCGCTGTGGTTCGGCGCCGGGAGGCCACATCAACGAGTAACCCTCACCGGACACGACGACCACGTGCGCCCCCGCGTCGTGGCGGTGCGCTTTCTTGTAAGTGCCAACCTCAAATTCGGAGATGTGCGCGCCCATGGTGTTGTTGGACAGCGACAGCAGGATGTTGAGACAGGCATAGCCCCGGGCGGAATGGTCCTCGAGGCCGAAGGCCCGGATGTCGGGGACGAAGTTGGTCTTCCAGGTACGCGTGGCGATCGACGTGCCGGGATCGCTGAAGTAGCGATCCTCGCCGGCGAAGCGATCCGCGAAGACGTGCTCATTGTGGAACATGAACTCGCGATCCCGCAGCAGGTTGATCATGGTTGGCGCGCTGGTCACCGCGAAGAGCCGCGCCGGGTTCTGGCCGCTGCCGTTGTGCAGCCGATAGCAGCTGTTGAGGGGCGGCGAGAACAGGCTGCCTCGACCCCATTCAAAGGCCAGCCGCTGGCTTTCCCGACCAGGCTGCCAAACCTCCATCGAGCCGGTGCCCGACAGCACGAAGAACTGTATCTCGAACAGGTGCTGCACGGGGGATAGGCTCTGTCCAGCGGGGACTTCGACGACCCAGGCGTCGTCCGTCACCTGATCGGCCAGGTTGATGAACGCTCCGCGACCGCCGAGCCAGGGCCAGTCTCCCAACTCCAGCGTGTAGAGGTCTTCGATGTAGAAGCCCCGGTAGGCTGGTATGGCCTGCTCTTCCTGCCACAGGTCGTAGCTCGATTTCAGGACCACTGGCCAACCTCTCGTACGTCCGAATTCATGCGGCCTGTCCGGGCTGGGCAAAGCACGGCTACTTCAGCACCTCTTTGGCGATCTTGGTGGCCTCGGCCACGTAGTTTGCGCTGGACTCCGCATTGACCGACGGCAGGTACTTCACGGCCGGATCCGGCGTCGAGCCCGGAGGGCCCTTGGGCGCATCCAGCCGCCTGCTGGCCTGTTCGGTCGTCTTCACGAAGCTGGTCTGGCCGTCCTGCGACAGCAGCCAGTTCATGAACACCGCGGCGGCATTGGGATGAGGCCGCTTGTTGATGAGAGCCAGCGATACCGACTGATTCAAACGGTGGCCCATCTCCGAATCGAAGGCCAGCGGCTTCACGTTCAGTCCCAGGCCCTGCTTCTGGAAGTCCGGCAGGATGCGATTGTTGCCGGCGATGGCGATGGGATACTGCCCGCGAACGACCCATTCCTCCTGCTGGCGATAGTCGGCCGAGATGGCCGGCTGGAGCTCCAATACCTGGCGCCACCAATCGCCCCCCTTGACCATGACCCAGTGCGCGCCGGTTGCGGCCCCGTTACCGGACGCCCGCGGGTCGAACACGGACAGCTTGCCCTTCCATTTAGCGTCGTTGATGTCCTCGACCCTGTTCAGCTGGCTCTCGGGAATGACGTCGCGATTGATGTGCACCGTCGGCACCACGTCGCCCTCCACGTTGTAGACGAACTGGCCCGCCTTGTCGACGAAGCCCCCGTCGAAGCCAGACAGCCACTTGCTGTTGTCGGCGATCTCGGGGCGCACCACAGGCTTGAGCGGATCCAGGAAGCCGGGCGGCTCGAGGCTGCCGTAGCCGGTCTCGCTGCCGCCGATGTAGGCATCCCAAGCATACTTGCCGGCCTGGCGCTCGGGAGTGATACGGCTGACGAAGTCACGGCCATTCTGCTGGCTGATCTCCAGCTTGATACCGGGATAGGCCTTCTGGAAGTCGGCCATCCAGGCACGGAACGGATCTCCCGGCTGCAAGCTGAGCGCAACTGTGCCCTCCTGCTGCGCCGCGGCCACGACCTTGTCCCACGAAGCCTGGTCCGCGACGGAGATCGCCGCCGTCGACGCCTCGGCGGGTTTGCTGGCCGCTGAGGCCTGCCCCGCCGGCGCGCTGGCCGGCACGCTCGCTGCCGCGGCTGAAGCCGAGGCTGGAGCAGGACTGCTGGCCACGGGGGCCGCGGCGCCGCAGGCGCTGGCCAGCGCGCCGGCGGCCAGCGCCAGCGCCAGGAGCGCCCCACGAGCTGGCTGGTGCCGGCTCCCTGGGATGGAGATTTCTGTACGCGCGTTCATGGCTTGTCTCCTGTCCGGATCCCGGCTACACCAGCAGCCGATCTTCGAAGGGAATCTGCGGCCCCAGGATTTCGGCCGGCCCGTCCTGCACCAGGATGAGCTCTTCCAGCTTTACCGCTACGCCACTGTTCTCTTCGCCAAAAAAGCACTCGATGGCCATGACCTGGTTGGGCTGCAGCCTCTTGCTGTCGGACCGGCGCTCCTCGTCCAGCTTGGGCGAGCCTTGCGGCGTGGGTCCGACGGAATGTCCGATGTGGTAGTTGCCCTGCATCACTTTGAACTGCGGCGGGACCGCCGGGACCGCGTCGATGACCTCGCTGTAGGTGCGCCCGGCACGGAAAGCGTCGATCGTTCCCTTCATATAGTCGTACGTCTGGCGGTACAGGTCGCGCTGCTCGGGCGTCCAGCGGTCGCCAACCAGGAACGTCCGCGAAATATCGCCCAGCAGGGCTCCGGCGCCCCTGCCGTGGAAATCGATGCCGACGAACTCACCCGCTTTCAACGGCCGGTCGGTTGCCCATCGCCGCCAGGGGTTCATATTCTCCCCCGCGCATACGTTCAGCTGAAAGACCTCGGTTCCGCCCGAGTCGAACCAGCAGCCGCCGACGATTGATTCGAGCTCGGCCTCGGTGATACCTGGCCGGATGGCCTCACGGAACGCGCATACCGTTCGGCCATACTGGCGCCCCAGCGCGCGGTAGACCTCGACCTCGTCCTGCGACTTCACCGACCGCGCCTGCTCGATGATGGGCATGGCGTCCACCACGCGCACGCCGGCCTCGATGAAGGTCAACGGCACGCTGGTCCGTGACTCGTCCAGGCCCAGCGGCTCGCCGGCCACACCGTGCCGGGCCATGAGATCGGCGATGCCCTGCCGCAGCCGCTTGTGCCCGCTCTCGGTTTCATCCTGCGCGGCGGAGGAGACGTGGTGGATGGGGGGCTGCAGGTTGTCATAGTGCAGCTTGACGTAGCCCCAATCCCTGGAGCGCACGAGTGCGATGATCTCGCCCTCGGGCGGCACGAACAGCGCCGCGCCGGGGATGCGCACGTTGAGCAGGTAGTGGATGTCCACGCCTTCGGTCAGGTACAACGCTCCGACACCCCGCTCCTTCATCTGCGCTTGGAGGCGCAGCCGGCGCTCGCGGCGCATGCGCTCGACGTCCCACGTAGGCTCGATCTTCAGTGGCATCAGGGCTCCTTTCGATGCGCTCGGCGCGTTGACATGCTCAGACGTACAGGCGAATTGGGCCGAGTCTACCACTGCGGGGGCCGAAGCTTGTATGATGGTCCGACCAGCCCGTCGGCTTCCCGAGATCGCTGCCGGCGGGCTGCGCAGATCCTGGGGAACGTTCGGTGCGCTCCCCGAAACACGGGGTAGAACTCAATGGCTGCAGATAGCTCGATGCTCATAAGGAAACGCGAGCAAAACGCGTTTCCTTATGAGCTCTACATGGAGGGCGAGGCGCTGCCCATCCATGAGGCCACGATCGGGGTCGACGACGTTACCGCTCTGCCGCGCGCGCCCTGGGCTCGCACCGGCGGCAAGGGCACCTTCATTCAACTGCAGGGCACGTTCGAATCAGAGCGCGGCATCTATGTGGGCGAAATCCCCGGAGGCGGCGCTTTGGAGCCGGAGCGGCACCTCTTCCAGGAGCAGATCTTCGTGCTGGAGGGCCACGGGGTGGCGCAGGTGTGGCAGGGTGCCGGCGACAAGATGACCTTCGAATGGGGGCCAGGCAGCGTGTTTGCATTTCCGCAGAACAGCACTCACCGACTGCTGAACGGCGGCCGAGAGCCGGCCATCTTCATGGCGGTGACGACAGCGCCCAGGGTCATCAACGCCATCGACAACCTGGACGTGGTGTTCAACAGCGACGCCAAGTTCCTCGACCTCTACGCCGAGGGCGACAACTACTTTCTGATCCGCGAAGTGCGAACCACTGAGGATTGGTACAACCAGGGCTACCTGCATACCAACTTCATTCCGGACAGCCGCCGCGTGCTGCTGGACGACCAGGAGCAGAAGGTCGCCGGCGGCCAGCTGACCGGCTACCGCATGGGCAGCCGCTTCCCTCATGGGCACATCTCGGCCTGGCCGAGCGGCCGCTACCACAAGGCGCACTACCACGGGCCAGGCGCCATCCTGCTCGGTCTCGACGGTGAGGGCTACGTGCTGGCCTGGCCGGCAGCACTGGGCGCCCGGCCATACCGGGATGGACACGGCGATGAGGTGCTGAAGGTCAACTGGGGCCGCAACAGCATCTACAGTCCGCCCGACGCCTATTTCCATCAGCACTTCAACAGCGGGCCGGGGCCGGCCAAGCACATCGCCGTGTACGGCGATCAGCTGCCGTTGGGAGTGCATAACCTGGACGAGAGCGTGGGCTGGAAGGGCTATCGCAGCATTCGCGAAGGCGGCACGCTGATCGACTACGAAGACGAGGACCCGCAGGTTCGCGCCGACTTCGAGGCTGCGCTTCGCGCACAGGGACTGGAATCCACCATGCCTCCGGTGACGTACCGGGACTGAGCATCGAGAGCTTGGAGCGAGAGGGGCCGACTATGAGTGAAGATGGGCAGCTGCTGCGGTTCGACGAAGGGTACGTCAGCGCGCGGATCTTCAACGACCCGGACGTTCACCGCCGGGAGCTGGAGAACCTCTTCCCCCAGTGCTGGCTGTTCGTTGCCCACGAAACGGAGATCCCGAACCCCGGCGATTACGTGACCAGGCAGATGGGAGAGGATCCCGTGATCGTGTCGCGCGACGCCGCGGGCAAGATTCACGTTCTGCTCAACGTGTGCCGCCATCGAGGGCGGAAGATCTGCAACGAGGACAGCGGCTGCGCCACACATTTCCGCTGCGGCTACCACGGCTGGACGTACGACAGCGCCGGACAGCTGACCGGCGTGCCCTTCATCAACGCCTACGGAACCACCATTGACCGTGCCCAGCTGGGCCTGTACGAGGCCCAAGCGGACACCTACCACGGGCTGATCTTTGCCTGCCGCAAGCCGACCGAGTCGCTGCGGGATTACCTCGGGCCCATGGCCTGGGTGCTGGATCTGCTGTTCGGCCGGACGGACGGCGTGGAGGTGGGCGGCCCGCCCATCCGCTGGGTCGCCGACGTCAACTGGAAGCTGGGCGCCTCGAACTTCGTGGGCGACGGCTATCACATCTTCACCACGCATGGCTTCTCCACCCAGCTCGGCCTGCACGCCCTGAAGCCGCGCGGCAGCACCGGCGCACCCGTCGGCCATTCGCTGGCTCTGTCACACGGGCACGGCGCATCGCTGGTGTCATCGCCCAGCGGCACGACCGAAGCGCCGTTCTTCGGTCTGCCCAAGGAGCTGTGGCCCGAGCTGGAGCGCCACCTGGACGCGGAGCAGCGACACGTCCTCGAACCGCTCATCGTCGCCGCCGGCAACGTGTTCCCCAACCTCAGCTTCCTGGACACCGCGGGGCACACGCCTGAGGAATGGGGCGGGCCGCCCTGGCCGGTATCGTTCCTCACGCTGCGCCAGTGGCAGCCCAAGGGCCCTGACCGCATGGAAGCCTTGAGCTGGCTGTTCATCGACAAGAACACGCCCGCCGAGTGGCGCGCGGCCTCACGTGAGTGTTATGAGCGCGTCTTCGGTGTCGGCGGCACGTTCGAGCAGGACGACCTCGAGAACTGGGCCTCGATTACCGAGGGGGTTGGCGGCGATTGGGCCCGGGAGCTGTGGCTGCAGTACCGCATGGGACTCGACCTGCAACCGACTGACGATTGGCGCGGGCCAGGCGCCTGCTACACGGCCAGCCCGCCCTTCTTCGACATTCTGGAGCGGCTGTTCTACCAGGAGTGGCAGCGGCTGCTGGGCGCCGAGCACGGGCAGGTGCTCCGATGAGCGCCATCTGGCCAGGCGATCCCCGCTACGCTGAGGTCCTCGACTTCCTGTACCACGAGGCCGAGCTGCTGGACAGCGGACGCCAGAAGGAGTGGCTCGATCTGCTCGCCGAAGACGTCATCTATCGGGCGCCACTGCCGCTGAACGTCAAGGGCGACGCCCAGCCGTCCTATTCCGAGGACAGCTGCATCTTCTCCGAGAACATCGCCTCGCTGCGCATCCGCGTGGACAAGCTGACGACAGAGTACGCCTGGGCGGAGTCGCCACGCTCACGCATCAGACACCACGTGTCCAACGTCCGAGTTTCGGAACGGAGCGGCAGTGGCGAGCTGGACGTCATCAGCAACGTGCTGGTCTTCCGCAGCCGGGCGCCGCGGACCACACCCGACATCTTCTCGGGAGAGCGCCGGGACGTGCTGCGCAAGCTGGCCGGTGCCTGGCACCTGGCCGAGCGACTGATCCTACTGGATCAGGCGGTGATGGAGGTCCGCCACCTGGCCATTCTGCTGTAGGCGGCCCGGCCGCCTCGAGGGTTCTACGCCCGAGGGCGGCTGGCGGCCTGCATCACCGTGGCAGGCTCCTGCAGCGCTTGCTCCTTGCGTCGCTGGGCGTCGCGCGATTCGTGCGCGATCAGCTTGCGCAGGCGGACGACCTGGCCGTCGGTGGCCGAAAGATACTCAGGCGTCCAATAGCGGCAGGGTGAGGCGGCGCCGTTGTCCTGGTTGCTGAAGTTGTACTCCAGGGGCATCTGCACGAATTTGAACTGCAGCCGTTTGAGCAGCCGCCGCCAGCCGTTGCCCGGCCAGGCGAAGTAGAAGTAGACGATTCGCGATAGGTCGTGCTTCACGGCGACGGCGTAGCGGGTGTTGTTGCCCCCGGTGCGCACCATGCAGGGCAGATGGTGGCCCAGCTTCCACTCCTCTGGCACGCGGTCGTAGCGAGCGCGCTTGGCGAAGCGCTCGAAGAACCATTGCCACAGCAGCCGCCAGCGGTGCAGCGGCCACACTCCGTCCACGCCGGGGTAGTACATCTGATGCGGCACCTTGCCGTCTTTGGCGTAGTAATCCTGTCCCTCGTACAGCGCGATCAGAGCGCGATTGTTGACCACCTTCCCGCGAGCGCCAACCGGCGATCGGTTGCGGCCCTTGGTGAGTCCGAGCAGCTGCTTGATGGAGTCGCGATGCACGAACAGGGCATTGTGCGAATCGCTGTGATTTTCAATGGCCAGGACCCAATTGGTGTGCCAGTAGGTGTAGCTGCTGAGCGGCAAGCACTCGGGATCGAACAGCTCCGGCGGAAGGTCTTCCTCGATAGGCGCCGGCTCTCCTTCGCCCATCCACACGAATACCCAGCCGGCATGCACCTGGGTGGGATAGACCTTAGCGCGCAGCTGTCCTACCATGGGTGAATCTGGCCCCTCGGTGATGAAGGCGGTGCACTCGCCCCGACCATCGAACGTGGCGCCGTGATAGGGGCAGGTCACAAAGCCACGATAGAAGCAGCTCCCCTCGCTGAGGCTCGCCCCACGATGCGGGCAAACGTCGGTCATGGCCACGACCTGACCCTCGCGGTTACGGAAGAACACCATGTCGTCGCCCAACATGGTCCAGTACAGTGGCTTACGGCCGACTTTGCTGACCGGCAGCGCGGGATACCAGTATTCCCGCAGCCCCATGACTGGTACGCCGCCGCGCACGTCGCCGTCGGCCGGCACATCCCAATCGAGCTCAGCCTCCGGACGGATGACGCCCTTGGACTTCTGCCCGACGAGCTGCCTCTCGATCTCATCCTCGGCAAAACGGACGACAGACCCCAACGAAGGACCTCCTACAGCGCGCGCATGAGTTGATGGGTGAGACCGGCGGCCGGGAGGCAAAGTCCCATCTCGTCAGCCAGACCCAAGGCGTAGCCGACGCGCCGGTGCAGATGCTCTGCTCGCTCCGGCGGAACCGGCGAGAAATCCTCCAGCCAGTGGTCGGACGCCCAGCTCTGGCCGGCGCTTTCATGCACCAGCTGCTGAAACGCCGCCAGGTCGACTCCGGCTTCGGATGCCATGCGCATCACTTCTGAAACCGAGACCAGACTGGCGCACACCAGGATGTAGTGAGCCACCTTGGCCGCGGCGCCGGTACCCAGCGCGCCCATGTACATCATGCTGCTGCCGGACGTCTCGAACACCGGACGGCAGCGCTCCATCTGCTCCCGGTCACCGCCCAGCATGTACTTCAACGTTCGCGAGCGAGCCCGGACGCCACCACCATTGACCTGGGCATCCACTACGTGCACGCCGGCCCGCTCGGCCTGCTCGGCGATGCGACGGACCGTGCTCGGGTAGACGGCCGCGTGAAAGGCGACGACCGACCCTGGCTGAGCCCCGGCGAGGACGCCGCGCTCCCCCGCGGCGATCGCTTCCACGCCCTGCTCGTCCCACTCCGGATCGGCGATCTCGCAGATGCCGGTGAGATCGGCAAAGCGGCCCACTTCCTCGGGGGAATCCATGATCTTGGCGCCCAGCCCGCGCAGCGTCTCCAGCGCCTCTGGCCGAACGTCCCACACCGCCAGGTCGTAGCCGGCCTGCACGATGTTGACGGCCATGGGACAGCCATGGTCGCCCAGCCCGATGAACCCGACCTTCTCGATTGCCAGCCTTCTTCTCCTGAGTGGCCGTCCTGGCCGCCCTGCAGCGAGGAGAGAGGGGCAGCCCTGGCCGGAGTGGGCTGTATCGTACACCATGGCCGCCGAGAGCAAGTACAATGGCCCAGCCGGTTAGCGCGTGCACCGGGAGCACGCTTGGGCAGTCATCGCAACGTCGACCGAGGTCTAGCGGCCGGCCGCCGCCCTTCGCTCGACGCGCGGATCATTGCCGGCTGGCAATCAGCATCATCATGAACGTCTGCGAGGAATCTATTGGCGGTTGAATCCAAGAAGCCCGCGCACCTCATCAACGCGGAATCGATCGGTCGATTCGTCGGCTCCGAAGCCGGACGCGAGACGATTCGACGCGAGCTGGTCGAGTGCGGACAGGTCAAAGCGGGCGAGCAAGCTCTGATTCTGCTGGACGATCAGGCGCCGGACGGCACCGAGCAGGTCATCGAGGTGATCGTCGGCATGCTGCGCCAGATGGGGCTCGGAGTCACGGTCATGCACACCGACGCCCTGCTGCCCCTGGCTCACGGCGGCATGCCAGGCTCGTTTGCCAGCGTCGAAAAGTACCGGCTGCCCAAAGCCTGGTTCCAGGCCATCCTGGCCGCCGACGTCGTATTCGACTACACCGCCAGCGGCCGCGGAGCGCAGAAGTACAACGTCGACTTCTACACGCTGAGCAGCTACTACGGCAAGCGCATCATCGGCCGCCGCGCCGTCGAAGCGCCCGAAGTGATGTGGTCCGAGGACGACCCGAACCGGCCCAATGCCGAGGCCATGCTGTTTCCGGGCGACCTGCTGCGAGCCATCGGCGATCGCATCAACGAGAAGCTGTTCGCCACGGCCGAGACGCAGAAGGAATTCCGCCTCACCAACCCCTGGGGCACAGACCTGCGCTTCACCACGCTGCCGGGCGACATTTGCGCTCCCAGCGCCGGCATTCGGCGCCACCCTCGCAGCGACCAGTTCTATGGCGACGACAGCAACAGGCTCTACCGCGGAATCGCCGGCGTGCAGGTGACGCAAACCTGCGAAGGCGTATGGGTAACGCGCTTCTGCTCGCTGCTGGGCGGGCGTCTGAGCGAGCCCATCACTATCCGCTACAAGGACGGGTTCATCGCGGGCGCCGAGGGAGGGCCGGACGCCAAGCGGCTGCTGGACCTGATCGCGGACGAGCCGGCCGGAGTGCACGCCATCTTGATGGGCATCAATCCCAAAGCCACGCCCTTCCGAGCGGGCGAATACATGCTGGGCAACGACGGCGCGGGCGCGGGCGTGGCCCACATCGGGATGGGCGGCGCCGGCATGTTCTACCGCAGCGGCAAGCTGGGCGGGGTCGGCGCCAACCACTTCCAGGTCGGCAACCTCCCCAAGATCTCCTGGTGGGCCGGGGACGAATGCATCTGCCGCGACGGCGTGCTGCTGACGCTCCAGGACCCGGCTATTCGAGAAAAGGCCCGCCAGTACGGGAATCCCGACGAGCTGCTGCGGCAGTTCAGCTGGCCGGCGGAGGTATAGGACGATGAGCGCTATCGCAGACGTGTTTCGCCACTTCATCCTGACGGCGCTGGACCACCCGCAGGGCCCAGCCGTGGCCCGGACCTTCAACCGCACCCTGCAGTTCGTGTTGACGGACGACGAGCCGTTCTACGTGCAGATCCAGGACGGGCACATGGAGGTCCATCCAGGTGATTCGGGCCTCGACTGGAAATACAAGGACTGGGCGAGGGTGACCTGCGTCCACGCCTCGGCCCAACTGCTGCGCCAGGTCATCGCCGGCCGGCGGATCATGAGTGACGCCTTCTTCGACGAGGAGCTGGCCTTCTACCCCAGCCGGGCGGCAGACCGCAACTCAGACATCACCGTCGAGGGCTCGATCGTGCCCTGGCTGTACGCCCTGGTGAGGCTGGCGCTGGAGCAGGGTCAGCGAACCTCGTACCAGGCATACGTGAAGGAGCTAGGCGCCTAACGACATGCGTTAGGTTTGAGGGCGAAACAACAGATAGGCGGAGAAGGCATGCTGGCGCTAGAGCAGACACCGAGCGAGCACGGCGAGAAGGGCTACGCGGATTTCAGCAGCACCGGCCCCGGCACGCTGGCCGGGCGTTTCCTGCGCAGCTTCTGGCAGCCGGTGTTCGTCAGCCGCCAGCTCCAGGCGGGACGAGCGACCCCGCTGCGGATCATGGGCCAGGACTACACGCTGTATCGCGGATCCGGCGGGACCGTGCATCTCATCGCCGACCGCTGCGCCCATCGCGGCACCCAGCTGTCAACCGGCTGGGTGGAAGAGGACTGCATCCGCTGCTTCTATCACGGCTGGAAGTACGACGGCTCAGGGCAATGTACGGAGCAGCCGGCGGAAGACGCCTCCTTCGCCCGCAAGGTACGGATCCCCAGCTACCCGACTCGCGAGTACCTGGGACTGGTCTTTGCCTACCTCGGGGAGGGCCAGCCACCCGCGTTCCCTCGCTACGAGCACATGGAGGATGAGGGTGTGGTCCACTCCTACTCCGTCCTCCTGCCCTACAACTACTTCAACCACGTCGAGAACTCCATCGATCCGGTGCACGTCGGCTTCGTGCACCGCACGTCGACGTTCTCGGAGAGCGGGGTCGTAGGCGTGCCGACCGTTTCGGCCGAAGAGACCGATTTCGGACTGGCGGTGTACGCCACGCGAACCGGCGGCGCGGTGCGGCAGACGAACTTCGAGATGCCCACCTCGCTGCACCTGAAAATCCCGCCGTTGGCCGATGAAGGCTGGAGGAGCCAGCTGCTGTGGCAGATCCCACGCGACGACTTCAGCCACTGCACCTTCGTCGTGCTCCACGCCGCCGCCGGCGGCGACGTGGCCGATCGCTACCGCCAGCGACTGACGGAGCTGGGTCAGCCGTCCTCCGGAGCCGAGCTTGGCGAAGCCATCTTATCCGGCAGGCTGAGCGTCGACGAGATCGAGGAGCATCCGACTAACGTCATCAACGTGCAGGACTACGTAGCCCAGCGAGGGCAAGGGGTCATCGCCGACCGGGTGAACGAGCGCCTGGGCCGATCCGACGTAGCGATCATTCTGCTGCGCAAGATCTGGACGCGGGAGCTGCGAGCGCTGGCCGAAGGCAAACCGATCAAGCAGTGGAAGGTACCCGAGCGAGCGACGATCACCGCCGGGGTATGAGTCGCGACTCCCGACCACCGAGGCCCTGACCTCTTGCCTCGGGAGCGGCTTGCAGCGACGCTTGCCCTCTGGCGTGCAGCCGGAAAGCCCGTTGCGGCCCACTGACCACCCCAAATCGGCGGCGCCTTAGCCGAGCGAACTGCCCCACCGGGCCACTCCAGGCGAGCGCAGGCCGCTTTCCGGCTGCACTCCTCTCTAGGCGCCGACGGCTGTCTTCCGCCGTTCCTCAACGTCGAACAGGACGCCGCAGTTGGGACAGGCAGATTGGAACAGCTCGAAATTCGGGCTGTGGCCATGCCAGCGAAGCGCCAGCCAGGGGCCGGCTTCGGCCAGCGGACTAAGGCGAGTAGCGGCGCCGGAGCGGTCGGCCTCACCGCCATGCTCGCTGATAGTGCAGCCGCAGCGCCGGCAGCGAACGACCGTGCTGCCGTTGCGGCCGACAGCCTCGAGATATTCGCCCAGGATGTGCGCGCTGTCGGAGCCTTCGGATGAGACATCGGCGCTTGGGCGAGCGCTGCCCGAGGCGCGCTCACGGCGCAGGGCCTCTCGGTGGCGCTGCGTCGCGGCGGCGTCGACCTGCCGGCCGTCGCCCAACACTACTCCGTACATTCGCTCCGCCAGCTGAGCTGAGACGGCGCCCGCCAGCACGTCGGCGCGGACCTGCTCGGGATCGCGGTCGAGGGGATCGCCGTAGCCGCCGCCGCCGGGCGGATAGAACACCAACACGTCACCGCGCGTCAGCGTCCCTTCGGACTTCGATGGCAGGTGCTCTACAGCTCCGGCAAAGTCGTCGTAGCTGGCTGGCACGGATGCCTGGCCCAGCTTCTCCCAGATCCTCGACTGCCGAATGACCGACACCTGTGAGCCGGCGCCAGGGAAGCCGCCATGAATGCCCGCCGCGTTGGACTCGTCCGCTCCGGCCGTGTTCTGCGACTTCCAGATCAGGCGCTCGGAACGGTAGGGCGTGAGGGCGGACATGGCCGTGAGACCACCGCGATACTTACCCGGGCCGCCGGAGTCCACCAGCTGCCGGCGGAACACGTACAGCAGCGGCAGCTTCCACTCCTGGCTCTCCACGTCGGACATGAAGCTCATGTGAGAGAAGATCATGCCGGTGTGGTCGAAGCCGTCGGCGAAGGAGCGCGCGGCGGCGCCAGTGGCGCGGTGGTCGGAAAGCAGCGCACCCACGTTCTTCCCCTTGTGGTTGAGGCCAAAGATGTTGTTGGCGTTGCAGGACACGCTCCAGGAAGGGCAGACCCGATCCCGGTACTTGTCAGAGCCGGAGAACATCTGCGCCAGCACGCGCATGGCCGCTACGGCCGCCATCCAGGAGAAGCCGATGGAGCAGATGCTGACCGGCGCCGGATAGCGCGCGTTCATCACCGTGCCCTCCGGTGCGTGGACGCGAACGCAGCGCCGCATGCTGGCGTTCCAATCGATCTCGCCGCCGCACAGGAAGGTGTAGATAGGCGTGACCGTGCCCGCGTAACAGGCGCTATCCGTGCAGTTCACCGCTCCTTCGGCCTGCTGGTCCGTGCCGCTGTAATCAAAGAGCAGCTCTTCGCCGCGCTTGTCGAGACGGATGGCAACCTTGTAGATGCGGTCCGAGCCAACCCGATCGCCATCCATGAAGACCTCTGAGCTCCAGCTGCCGTCGGGGATGTCGGCCAGGCGCTCGCGCAGCTGCTGCTCGGCGAAATCGAGGGATTGATCCATGACTGCCAGCACGGTGGGGGCGCCGCGCTCTTGGATGAGCGCCTCCATGCGCCGCTTGGCCACGTTGATGGCCCCCAGCTGCGCGCGCAGGTCCAGCGCTACCATGTCCGGCAGGCGTGAGTTCATGACGAAGGTGCGCTCCACCTCACCCGACACCTTGCCGCGCTGCGCGAGCTTGAGGAAATAGCGCGGCGCCTCCTGGAAAACGCTGCGGGCGTTGATGCAGAAGCTGCCTTCATCGATGCCCGCCAGGTCGGCGTGATGCAGCACGTTGCCCAGCCACAGGATGAGCTCTCCCTGGTGGTAGAAAGGGCTCACCACAGCCACGTCGTTCTGGTGCAGCGCGCCCAGGTAGGGATCGTTCACCAGGAAGATGTCGCCGTCCTCGATGTCCGAGGCGTGCTTGATGACGTTCTTGATCACGGCGTCCATGGTGGTGACGTGGGTCAGCACGTAGGGCCCCGCCACCACCAGGTCGCCATCCCGCGTGAAGATGCCTACGTTCATGTCGTTACCGTCGACCACGATGGGCGAGGTCGAGATGGTGCGAATGGTCACCCCCTGCTCGTCGTTGATCTGCCACAGACGATGCTTGATGACCTCGAAAGTCACGGGATCGAGCTGAACGCTTTCACCAACCACGGACGACACGATAGCGCACTCAGTCCTTGCTTATTCGAATGTTGCGGTAGCCATCCATTCGGGCCTGGAAGCCACCCGGGACGACGATGGTCGTGTCGCGGCGCTCGATGATGGCCGGCCCGACGACGACGTTGCCAGGCAGCAATGCTTCGCCTTCGAAGATGGCGGCCTGCATGGCGCCCATCTCCGGCAGGAAGATCTCCCGTGAGCCTTTGCGCGCCTGGGACGGATCGGGGCCGCTCTCCGCTTCCGCCTTGAGATTGGGCTTGTCCGTTACCTTCAACGCATGCAGCCTGAACGTGATCAGCTCCATAGGCGATTCCGAGCGGCTGGTTCCCTGTCCGAACTTGGTCTCGTACAGGTTTTCGAACAGCCGGCGAATGAGCTGGATGCCATCGGCCGTCAGCTCTTGCCGCTCCCACGGGACGGTGAGCTCGTTCATCTGTCCTTCGTAGCGCAGGTCGAGGTGGCGCAGCAGCATGACCTCGTCCGTCTTGAAACCGGACGACTGCATGTCCTCGAGGGCCAGGGTCTCGAGCTCTCGGAACACCTCATTGAAGGTCGCCAGCACCGCCTCGTCCGGCTCCAGCAGCGTCGGCTGCGACCGAGCGTAGGTGTAGGTGATGTCCGACAGCGCACAGCCGAGCGCCGAAAAGACCGACGCGGTGTGCGGCACGATAACCTCTTTGGCACCGAGCGAACCGGCATAGAGCGCGGCGTGGGCCGGCCCCGCTCCACCGTACGCCAGCAGGGCGAACTCGCGCGGGTCGTAGCCGCTCTCCACCGTTACCTTGCGGATGAGGTCGCTCATCTTGGCGGTCACGATCTCGTAGATGCCCGCGGCCGCGGCACGGGTCTCCAGGCCGAGGGGCTTAGCCACCTTCTCGGCGATAGCCTCCTCGGATCGGGAGCGATCCAGCACCTTACGCCCGCCGAAGAAGTAGTTCGGATCGAGCAGACCCAAGACGACCAGCGCGTCGGTCACGGTGGGCTCGGTACCACCTAAGCCGTAGCACGCGGGACCAGGATCAGAGCCGGCGCTCTGCGGGCCAACCATCAAGCGGCGCCCGTCGCTCCAGGCGATGCTGCCACCCCCGGCGCCGACAGTCACGACCTTGACTGCCGGCACCTGCACCGGCAGGCCCTTGTCCACGAACGGCGCCTGCTCGTACTCGAACTCACCGCGGTGAATGACACCGACGTCGAAGCTCGTGCCGCCCATGTCGGTGGTGATGACGTTGTCATAGCCGAGCGAAGCGCCCAGCTGCTTGGACGCCACCAGACCACCGACGGGGCCGGAATTGACCAACGACACAGCTTCTTTGCGGACGTGCTGCGGCAGCGTCAGGCCACCGGAGCACTGCATAAGCTGCAGCGGTCGGGAGAGCCCCAGCTTCTCCAGCCCGCTCTGGAGGTTATTGATGTAGCGCACGATGACCGGGCCGATGTAGGCGTTGATGATGGTGGTCGTAGCGCGCTCGAACTCGCCCAGCAGCGGGGAAACCTCGGAGGACAGGCTCAGCGGCAGGTTGGGCACCACGTCTCGTGCAATCTCAGCGATGCGCCGCTCGTGAATGGGGTTGCGGAACGACCACAGCAGGCACACCGCGATGCTCTCGACGCCCTGCTGGCCCAGCTCGCGCAGCGCCTGCTCCACCTCGCGCTCATTGAGGGGAGCGACGATGGCGCCATCCACGGCAATGCGCTCCGTGACACCCCGAATGCGCGTCTTGGGCACGATGGGCTCCGGGCGTTCATTGTGGATGAAGTCCATGGCCTGGGACGGCGGAATGCCCAGGTTCTTGCCCACCGGTCCACGGGTGATGATGGTGGTGTCTTCAAAGCCCCGGGTCATGATCAGGCCAACCTTCGCGCCGCGGCGCTGGATGAGCGCATTTGTCCCGACGGTGGTGCCATGCGAGAAGCGGCTGGTCGATGCCAGGATCTGGCGAGCGCTCTGCCCCAGCAGACCGGAGCAGGCATCGAGGGCAGCGAGCACACCTTCGGCCGGATCGCGCGGAGTTGAGAAGGCCTTGTCGAAATGAACCTGGCCGGAGTCGTCGATGATGACCAGGTCGGTAAACGTGCCGCCGGTATCGACGCCGATGTAGTGGGCCATCAGCGGACTGCCTGTGTGAAAGTCATCGGAAGTTGGGCATAACGTTGCGTGCAAATAGCTCCATGCTTCTCAAGATATGCTCCTGCTCCAGCGCGCCGAAATGCATCGAGCACAGCAGATACTCGACGCCGGCCTCTCGCCGGAGCCAGCGAACGCTCTCGGTTACCTGCTCGGCCGTACCCGCCACACAGGTCTTGTAGGTCTCATCGACGCCCATGTCGAGCAGACGCCGGCGTAGATCCGAGCCGCGCTGATCGTCGGGCAGGAGCTCGGCGAACTGGCGCTTGAGCCACATCATCGGCTCGGCGATGTGTCGCTTGGCCTCAGCTTCGCTTTCAGCCACGTAGACGCTGATGTTCACAACCTCCTGCAGCTGCTTCCCGGCCTTGGCCTGGGCCGTGCGCCACGCCCCCAGCATCCCCGGCGCCAGATCGAGCGGCATAAACCGCAAGCCGAAGATGGCGTTTCGGTTGTTGGCAATGGCTTCTTCCACGCTTCCGGGGCTGATGAGCGGCTGGAACACTGGCGGATGCGGGCGCTGCACAGGCTTCGGAGAGACACGCACCGGCGGGAACTTCCAGAAACGGCCCTCGTATGACACTTCATCCTGGGTCCACGCCTTGAGCACGATGTCCACGGCTTCATCATGCATGGCCTTGGCTTCCTGAGGTGAAGAGCCAAAGCCGCGCAGCTCGGTCGGGCCGTAGCCTCTGCCGACGCCGAAGTTGACTCGGCCGCCGGACAGCACGTCCAGCGTGGCCACATTCTCGGCCAGACGGATGGGGTGATGCACCGGCGTTACCCAGACCGACGCTCCTAGCCGTATCCGCTTCGTCCTGGCCGCGGCGAAGCTCAAGATGGAGTCGACCGCGCCCATGCCGTAAGGGGAGAAGTGGTGCTCGGTCAGCCACGAACCATCGTAGCCGAGCTCCTCTGCGCAGCAGATCTGCTCGACGGCTCCGGCGATTGCCGCCGCTTCAGACTTCCCGGGCGGGAGAGCAGTCTGATGAATCAGGCCAAACTTCACGGTTGTTTCCTCAGAGATGCGGCTGGCGCCGGATGTCCCCACGTGCCTCGCCAGCAGGCCACATGGCTCTCGATCCGAGCGTTGGCCGAAGGGCTTCCCGAAAGCCGCGGGAGACGGACCCCAAGCGCCACCGAATCGGATTCACAGGCGGCTTTCAGCCGCGCCCCTAGGGTAACATTCCTCATCACGCCCAACCTCGGCAGCCGGCTGCCGAAATATCGCGGGGGAGGCCCACCTTTTTTGGCGACGACATCGGCATCTAACGACCATCGACGCGGATCGCGCGCAGCCGCGCTGGGCGGCGGACTGGCGGCAGCGCTAAGTCTGCTGCTCACAGCTTGTGGCGGCGGAGCCGCCGCTCCCGCTTCGAGCGCAGCAGCCACCGCCACCGGCGCCAGTCCCAGCGCGGCGAGATCGACCGCCGCGGCTGGCGCCAGCGCCCCCGCGTCGACGGCCGCAGCCAAGCCTGCCGCGAGCGCCTCGACCCAGGCTGCGCAGAAGGTGGCGCCGGCGGCGGACTGGCAGGCACAATGGGACAAGACCGTGGCCGCCGCCAAGCAGGAGGGCGCGCTGACCATCGACCTGAATCCCGGGGACCTGTACCAGGTATGGATGAGGGATTTTCAGAAGGCCTACCCGGAGATCAAGCTCGAAGCGCCTCAGCTCATCGGCCGCGACTTCGTCGCTCGGATCCTGCCGGAGAGACAGGCGGGCAAGTTTGCCTGGGACGCGTACATCGGCGGAAGCGAGAGCGGCACCGGCGGACTCAAGCCGGCCGGAGCGCTCGACCCGCTGCAGCCGGCCCTGCTGCTGCCAGAGATCCTGGACGACAGCAAGTGGGTAGGCGGCTTTGCGGCGGGCTTCACCGATAAGGAAGGGCAGTACGTCTACGACGTGGAAGGTGACGTCATTCCAACTGTCTACATCAACCGCGACGTCATTCCCGAATCACAGCTGAGCCGGATCGAAGACCTCACCGATCCAAAATGGCGCGGCAAGATGTCGATTTTCGATCCACGGGGCGCGGGCAACGGCGCGGCCACCGGCGGCCACTGGATTATGGCCAAGGGCGCGGACTGGTGGCGCGAGCTGCTGAACCAGCAGCCGGCGGTCACGCTGGACCGCAGACAGCAGATCGAATGGGTCATCCGCGGGCAATATCCCATCGCGCTGGCCGGATCGAATACCGTGCTGCCGGAGTTTCAGAACCAGGGCGTCGGCAAGAACGTCAAGCCGCTGGGCTTCGACACCGACATGGGCCGCCGCCTGAACCAGTCCGTCAACATCGCGCTCATCAACAAGCGGCCTCATCCCAACGCGGCTGCCGTATTCGTAAACTGGGCCCTCTCCAAGGACGGTCAGGCCTCCTACGTCAATGCGCTGCAGGAGAGCAGCCGCCGGCTGGACGTCCCCAAGGGGCCGGCCGAAACGCCGCCTCAACCCCACGTGAAGTACCTGCCATCGGTGAACGCCGAGGCCAACTCGCATTTCGTCAACGACGCCAGCCAGATCGCGAAAGAGATCATCAAGTAACAGCCCGTCTTCATAGAGACGAGCATCCAGAGCAAGGGACAGGAGCACATCCATGATCGCCGAAGCGCCAACCCCCACCACCGCCCAGTGGAAGGATCTGCGGCAGTGGCTCGATAAGGTCGATGGCCTTGGCCAGCTGGCTCGGGTCGATGACGTCGACTTGAACCTGGAAGCATGCGCGCTCTCTGAGCTGGTCTTTCGCAAGACCCGCAAGCGGCCGGCGCTGCTGCTCGACAATATCAAGGACTACCCGGCGGGGGCACGCCTGCTGCTGAACCCGGTCGGCAGCCGCGACAGGCTGGCCCTTACGCTCAACCTACCGCTTGGCTTGACCGACCTCCAGTTCGTGGACCACTTGCGAGAGCGGCTGCGAACGCTCAAGCCGATCCCCGCCCAAAAGGTCTCCACCGGCGCAGTCTTCGAGAACGTCCAGAAGGGCGACGACATCAACCTGTGGCAGTTCCCGGCGCCCTTCTGGCACGAGCAAGACGGTGGCCGCTATCTCGGGACCGGAGACCTGGTCATCACCCGCGACCCCGACGAAGGCTGGGCCAACTCAGGCACCTACCGGGTGATGATTCACGACAAGGACACGGCCGGCATCTACATCAACCCCAATGGGCATGGCAGCGTCCAGATGCAGAAGTACTTCGAGCGCGGGCAGCCCTGCCCGGTGGTAGTCTGCCCCGGTCCCGACCCGCTGCTGTTCTCCGTGTCCTGCAGCAACGTTCCGCGCGGCGTGTCCGAGCTGGACTATGCCGGCGGATTCCTGAACGCGCCGGTCGAGATCGTCGAGGGTCCGCTCACCGGACTGCCCATTCCGGCCAACACCGAGATCGCCATCGAGGGCGAGATTCTTCCGGAAACCCGCCCCGAGGGCCCCTTCGGTGAGTTCCATGGTTACTACGCCAGCGGCCAGCAGCTGAATCCGATCATCAAGGTCAAGGCCGTCTACCATCGCAACAATCCCATCGTCGTCGGCGTCCCGCCACTCCGGCCACCCAGCGACAACACCTTCGTCAACCTGTACACGCGACCGGCGCTGATCTGGAATGCGCTCGAAGCAGCCGGCATCCCCGACGTCAAGGGCGTGTGGGGGCATGGCGGCATCAGCCTGTTCTTCATCGCCGTGGCCATCCATCAGCGGTACCCGGGACACGCCAAGCAGGTGGGGCTTCTGGTCTCGCAGCTCCCGGCCGGGGTGCATATGAACCGCTTCGTGGTGGTCGTGGACGACGACATCGACGTGACGGACTCGGAGCAGGTGATCTGGGCCATGTCCACGCGCTGCGATCCTGAGACGCAGGTCGATCTCATCCGCCGCTGCGTATCGAGCCCACTGGACACGGTCCTGCCATTCACGAGGGAGAATTCTCAGAACTCGCGCATGATCATCGACGCTTGCCGGCCGTTTGAGCGACTGAAAACCTTCCCGCCAGTGATCCGGATGTCACCGGAGCTCGAAGCGCGAGTGGAGACCCGTTTCAAGGATCTCCTGGAAGCGTGGTGACGATCGGCGCGCACACAGAACACAGCACAGGAGTCTTGCAGTGGCAGTGAGCCCGAACAAGGTACAGGACCGCAAAGAGGACCTCACCGACTTCAGCCACGTCGGGCCGGACACGCTGTCCGGCCGCTACCTGCGGCACTTCTGGCATCCGGTGCACCGGTCGCAAGACCTGCGAGCCGGGCAGGCAATCACCACGCGGCTCCTGGGCGAAGAGTTCACGCTGTACAGGGGCCAGAGCGGCACGGTGCACATGGTCGGTGGCCGCTGCGCGCATCGGGGGACGCAGCTGTCCACAGGCTGGGTCGAAGAGGATTGCATCCGCTGCTTCTACCATGGCTGGAAGTACGACGGGGACGGACGCTGCGTGGAGCAGCCCGCCGAGGATGAGGGCTTCGCCCGAAAGGTGTCCGTAGACGGACATCCGGTCCATGAATACCTGGGCCTGATCTTTGCCTACGTGGGCGAAGGCACGCCACCGCCCATGCCGCACTTCCGGTTCATGGAAGAGTTCGACGAGAGCAAGGCCTTCCGCATTACCGAGAAGTTCACCAAGGGCTATAACTACCGGCACGGCATGGAGAACAGCGTGGACCCGGTCCACGTGGCCTTCGTCCATCGCAACTCCGAATACCGCGGCCTGCCCGGCTGCCCGAGCGTCGAGGCCGAAGAGACGGACTACGGCCTCAAGCTGCGCTCCATTCGCCCGCACGGCTCGATCCGCATCACCCAATGGCAGATGCCAACGATCCTGTACATCAAACAGGGCCCTCGCGACCCTGCCGAGACCGCGTGGCGCGACTTCCTGCTGTGGCGCAAACCCGTGGACGACGAGAGCTTCGTGGAGCTATCGGCCTCGCTGGTGTACATGCCGGAGGGTGAACGCCAGCGCTTCCTGCACAGCAATGAGGCGATGATGGCCAACGACCCAGCGCCCGAGCTGGGCATGAAAGCGCTGCGCAACGAGATCCACACGGACGACATCACCGACCTGCAGCTGGCGGTCAACGTGCAGGACTACGTGGCGCAATACGGCCAGGGCACCTTCTACGACCGCAGCGGCGAGCGTCTCGGCCGTTCGGACGTAGGTGTCATCCTGCTGCGCAAGCTCTACGCCCGCGAGCTCACCGCGCTAGCCGAAGGCCGCCCGCTGACGTCGTGGAAGACGTTCGAGCCAGAAGCAACGACCGGCCTGTAAGCATCAGACCGGTCATCCAGCACCGGCGACGCGCCTCCTAGCTGGAGAACCGACCGTGTAGGCGGGGCCTCGCGCCCCGCCTATCTCACCGAGAGTCCCTCTGCTCCGATGAGCCCCACACCGCCGGGCGGACCCTCCTACACCGACCGTCACCTGTCTAAGAGGGTCGTGAGCGCCTCCTGAGTAGACACCACCTCGGCGATGGTCGACAGCGCGTCCAGGTACGGAGACCCAGGCGGATAGGTGGCGTCCGAGATCACGGTCACCCCGTAGCCGAGGCCGATGCCCTCGCGGACCGTATCGCTGACGCAGCCGGTGGTAGCGCCACCGGTGACCAGACAGTGGGTTACCCCCAGGTTGCGTAGAGTGCGGTGCAGCGAGGTGAAGCCGAAGGCGCTGTGGCCCTGCTTCTCCAGCACGATGTCCTGGGGCTGCGCGTTGAGCTCGTCCACGAGCTCCGAGCCCCACACGCCGCGATGCATGAACTCGGTTTGCGTGAGCAGCGGCCTGAGCCGTTTGGTCACGACGTCGTCTGTCGCTCGATCGAGTCCGTCGGGCCGCTGCCCCACCTTGGCCCATACGACCGGCCAGCCGCGGCTGCGAACAGCGTTGGCCAGCAGCCGATTATTCTCGATGGCTTCTGCCGCGGTTTCGTCGGTAAGCGGCGAATAGCCACAGCGACGCATGGCGCCGTCGCGATGCAGGAAGTCGTTCTGCATGTCGACCACGATGAGCGCCGTCACGGCTGAAGAGGCGGCATGTGCAGGCGGGGTTTGCGCGGCAAGACGCGCAATCTCATCAACGGTAGTGAAGTCCGCGCGCACCTCGAGGCGCCGCAGAAAGGGCGAACCGGAGGGGAAGACCGCGTCCTGCACGATAAACAGCTCGTAGCCAAGCGGTGCCCCGCTGCGGACGGTGTCCGCCAGGCCACCGGTGGCGGTGCCCCCGGCGACGACGCAGTGCCGGATCCCGAGATTGCCGAGAAGGCGATCGAGGTGGGTGTGCTGGAAGGCTGAAAGACCTTTTTTGACGACGGCGAAATCGCTCGGGTGGCGCACGAGTCCATCCACCAGAGCTGCTCCGGGCCGACCCTCTACAAGGAAATCCATGGGCAGGTCGCGGTAGCTGTCCGGCAGCGCCCAATCAGCGCGGTCCGCGCGCAGTTGGGTCAGCGCGAAAATGACCGGCCGGCCGGCAGCGCGCATGACCTCACAGAGACGCTGCCAGGCGCCGATCGGGGGCTGCCCCGGTCCCGGTGTATCCCGGCCGCTGCGAACCCAGGCACCGCCAGGATCGGCGAGATCCCGCTGCACGTCTACCAGCAGCAGGGCAGCGGCGGGGATGTCGAGTGGAAGCATCATGGCTGAGATCCTCCATTGAGGTCGAATGACAAGCTCTTCCAGCGCACCAGCAGCAGCGTCATAGCTGCCACGAGCGCACCAATCATGGTCAGATACATGGCCCGGTAACCGGCCAGATCGACGATGAAACCGGAAGCCGCGGCGCCGCTGCCCTGGCCGATCTGGAAGGCGAGCGTAAAGCTGGCCATGGCTGAGCCGATGCGCTGGGGATTGCTGCGATCGATGGCCAAGGCAGTGGTATTGGCCACGGTAATCGACTGGCCAACCGCGGTAGCGATGCCGCCCAGGATCAACGTCACCACGTTCCCCGGCACCAGCAAGAAGGCAAAGCCGACAACGCTCGTCGCCATCCCCAGCACACTGGCCGGGCCCCGACCCATGCCATCGAACAGCCGTCCGAGGCCAGCTTGCGCCACCACCACGCCGCTGGCGCGCGCGGCGTAATACCAGAACAGGATGCCCAGGTCGATGCCGCTGGACTGGATGTACAGCGGCATGAACGCGCTGCCGGCCGGGTAGGTCAGGTTGACAATGGCCAGCAGCGAAGCGGGCAGCAGCACGGCGCGATCGAACAGCTGCGACCATTGGAGGCGCCGCCGAGGCAGGCTGGCAGCGCCGGACGCGGCTGGCGCCGTCCTGTTCCCTACCGGGATGGCGCGCACCAACAGCGCTGCGGCCGCGGCGCATGCAGCCGCCACCCAAAAGACCCGGCCGTAACCGTCATTGCCGCTGCCGCGCAGGATCAGCAGGGCCGCGCTCGGAACCAGGGCGATGGCGGTGCTCTGGAAGAGGCTGTAATAGCTGGCACTCTCCGCCCGCCGTTGAGGCGGAGCCAGGTGGGCCAGGATGGTGTTGCTGCCGGTGTTCGTGGCCGCCCAGCTCAGCCCGCGAAAGGCCGACAGCAGACAGACGGCCGCGAAGATCGGCAGCAGGAGCCCCACGTCGCACAGGGCCAACCCGGCGACGCCAAGACCGAGCACCAGCCGCGGGTTAGCGACGTCGGCCAGGTGGCCAATCAGCGGACGAATAGCAAAGCTGACCAGGCTGAACAGTCCCAGCACCAGGCCGACGACAGCGGTCGACCCGGTCAGCGCCTGCACGTAGAGCGGGATGGTGGGATTGAGCAAACCCTCGTGGGCATAGGCCAGCGCCACTGCCCCGCACAGGATGACGAAGCTTGGCGTCCAGACCCGGGCGGGTGCCGCCGGGCTCAGCGTCTGACCCTGAGCCATCGGCCGCCGTGTGCCGGCTTCGCCGTGTGCCGGGGGATGTGACGCCGCCGGCCATGGCTCCTCCACCCCTGCCCGATTGGGGTGGTTACTTCATTTCTTCCTTGGAAACGCCGATCGTCTTCCCGTATACCGGGAAGCCCTCTTCGGTCTGGGTGTTGGGATAGGTCTTCTTGGGATCGAGCACGTACGCGGCATTCACCGGCTGCACGTCGGTGCGGCGCACGTTGTAGGCCGTCTCCTTGGACCACAGCGCCTGACCCTCCTGGCTCAGCAGCCAGTTGATGAGCACCTTAGCCGCGTTGGGATGCGGGGACTTGTCGAACCACGAGATGGCACCGGTGCCCGCGCTCAAGGCCAGCAACGCCTGGTCATCGCCCGTCAGCGGTTTGACCTGGTCGATCTTCAGTCCCTGGTTCACGAAGTCCTGAAGGTTGGGGAGCTGAACGCCAAGAGCGATGGGATAGCGCGAACGGATCACCCATTCCGCCAGCTGGCGCCGGTCTTGAGTGAGCGCGGGCTGCTGCTGGCGATAGAACGTCCTGAGCTTGTCCTCGCCCTTGACGATGCTAAGGGTAGCCGCCACGAGCGCGCCAACCGAGGGCAGGCGCGGATCGTCCATGGCAATTTGGCCCTTCCATTTAGGGTCCCACAGCTGATCGATGCTGTTGAGCTGGGATTCGGGAATGGTGTCGCGGTTGACGAACACGGTGGGGCTGAGCGTGCCAACGAAGGTGTAGACCAGCGACTTGTCCTTGTCGGCCCAGCCGGCGTCGAAGCCCCCGATCCACTTGCTGTCGTCGAGGACCTCGGGCAGCAGCAGCGCCGGGCGCAGCGGCTGGAGCGAGTTGATCTGCTTGAAGCCGCTGTGCATGTTGATAGGGCTGTGCACGATGACGTCCTGCAGGTACTGACCTGCTTGCCGCTCCGCGTTGACCTTGGGCACCAGGTCGGCCGAGCCACCGCCCACCATTGTTTCGACGTTGATGCCGTACTTCTGCTTGAACGCGTCGAACACCTGCCGGTAGCTGTCGCCGGGCGCAGTCACCACCATAACCTTGCCTTCCTGCTTGGCCGCCGCCAGGACTTGGTCCCAACCGGCCTGAGCATCCGGCTTGGCGGCAGCGCTGGCCGAGGCCGACCCTGCCGCGGGCTTGCTGGCTGCCGGAGCGCCGGAGCTGGCGGCGGCCGGTGGCGCCGACTGGGCAGCCGCGGGCGCACTCGACGCCGGCTTGGCGCTTGGCGGCGCCGCGGCCGGCGCGCTGCCACAGGCAGTCGCGATGGTGGCCAGCAGCAATGCTGCGCCGGACAGTCGCAGATTCCGAAAGATGCGCATCTCAGTCCCTCCCCGTGCTTATGTGTTCCCCCCTCGACGCCTTCAGCTCGTGAGCAAACGTTCCGCCTGCTTGCCCAGCAGAGCCAGGGCATTATCCCGCTCGATCCGCCGCAGCGTTTCGGCCGGAAGCCCGAGGGCGTTCAATTCTGCCATGGCGTAGTCTACGCCCAGCTCAGGCAGCGTCACCGGGTAATCGCCGCCAAGCACGACGGTGTGCGATCCAGCCTCAGCCAGGGCCATGCTCAGCGCGTGGCGATTCTGGGAGTGACTGTCCAGCCAAAGGCGGGAGAGGACGTCGTTGAGGGAGTGGGATGCCCATGCCGGCAGCTCAGCTCCCTCACCAAGTCCAATCCGGGCATGCTTGATGGCGGCGGCCCAGCGCCCGCAGCAGATCGGCGCGAGCCCGCCCAGCTGACAGAACATGAACCGAACCGTGGGAAAGCGATCGAATACCCCGCCATGGGCCATGAGGAAGATGCACATGGCGTCGGTGAGGAAGAAGCCGAGATTGCTGAGCAGGAATGAGGACTCCCGGAGCCTCAGTGGACCTTCCCAGCTCGGCCATGCGCCGCCGGGATGGACAGTGATGGGTACGTCGTGGTCCCGCGCTACCGCGAAGATAGGCTCGAAGCGAGGGTCGTCAAGGGTGACGTCGCCGTAGTTGGTGACGAGACCGATGCCGCCGATATGCGGCAGCTGCAGCGAGCGATCGAGCTGGGCCACGTCCTCGGGCCCGCCGAACGGGTCGACGACCGCCATGGCTACGAACCGGCTGTTTCCGGACTGCTCCAGGTCGGCCGACATGGAGCGGTTATAGGCCTCATTCGCCACGTGGGCCGGCCGGCCTCGATAGTCGGCCAGCGAGACGTGGTTCGGAATGATGAAACCCAGGTCCACTCCGGTGGAATCGAGCACGCGGGAGAGGACGGCGAGATCGCGCCAGGCCGGGCGCTTGAGCACGGCCGACATGAAGGCCCCCTGCTCGGCCGCCCGCTGCGAGACCGCGGCGTTTGAGCCCGCTCCAAAGTCCGAAGGCAGATAGTGAACGTGGCAATCTATCCGCTTCAGTTCGGCCATGCCCCCTCCTGTCTACCCCGCTACGCGCCTACTTGAGCACTTCTTTGGCAATGTTGATGGCGTCCGTCTGGTAGTGGCTGTTCACCTCTTTGTTCACCGAGTCCGCGTACTTGGCCTTGGGATCGATGCGATCCAACCCGGCAACGTCACCCAGGTCCAAGCGGCGGCTAGCGTTGTTGCCCAGGCGCTGGAGGCCATCCTGTCCTTCGCGGGAGAGGACCCAGTTCAGGAACAGCCGGGCCGCGTTGGGATGCGGAGCGCGGGTGACGAGCGCCACAGAGAACGACTCCAGCAGGCGGGAGCCCATGGCGCTATCCGGTGCCAGCCACTCAGTGGAGTTCGCCAGGCCGTCTTTGCGGAACTGCTGCACGGTATCACCGCTGGGGGCGATGGTAATCGGGTATTGGCCGCGCACCACCCACTCGAACTGCTGGCGGCGATCCTGGGTGAGCGCCGGCTGCGTATTCTGCAGCATCTGCCGCCACCAATCGGCGCCCTTGACCAGGACAAAGTGTGCGCCGGTGGCTGCTCCGGCTCCGTTGGCTCGTGGGTCGAGGATGGAGATCTTGCCCTTCCACTTGGGGTCGTTGAGGGCCTCGACGCTGTTGAGCTGCGATTGCGGCACGACGTCGCGATTGACGATGACCTCGTGCTCGACCTCACCCTGCATGGCGTAGATGTACTTGCCCTGCGCATCGGCAAACCCGCCGTTGAAGCCTTCGTACCATTTGCTGTCGTCCAGGATCTCGGGCAGCAGCAACGCGGGCGTCAGAGGATCGACGGCGTTGGCCGGGACCAGCTGGCGATAGCCGCTGTCAGGGCCGCCCATGTGGATATCCCACAGGTACTGTCCAGCCTGCTGCTCGGGCAGCACCCGCGCCACGAACGCGGCGCCGGTGAGAGCACTTTGCTCCACTTTCACGAACGGGTATTTCTTGGTGAATTCGGCCACCCAGTCACGGTACCCCTGGCCGGGAGGCCCGTTGAGGACCAGCGTGCCTTCCTGCTTGGCGCCGGCGATCACCTTGTCCATCTGCGCCTGCCAGTCGGCCGGCGGAGCGACCGCGGCGCCGGACTGGGCTGAAGGCTTAGCCTGAGCCGAGCTCGCCGCCGCGGCGGAGGCAGGAGCCGACGCCGCCGGCTTCGTCGATACCGGGGCTGAAGTGGCGGGCTTAGCGCTGGCCGCGGGTGCCACCGATGCGGGTCCGGAGCTGGCGGCAGAGCCACCTCCGCACGCCGCCAGGAGCATCCCCAATCCCACGAGCAATGCGCTCGCAGCGGTGCTTCGCGACGCCTTATGCGATGGTGTAGACAATCGACGTTTCTCCTCCATGTATTTCCCCACGTATGCAAGGCCGAGTCCCACCCGGCCGTAATCGTTCCGGCTTCTCTAGTGCGCGATGGCCGTCCGCAGCCCTATCAAGCGCGCCACCAAGGCCACACCGGTAGTCATGAGCACCACGATGACGCCGACAACGGCCGCACCCTCATAGCTGCCCTGGACCATCATGTCGAGCTGCAGCAGCGACAACGGACGCGTACCGCTCGTAGCCAGCAGCGCAACCGTGCTGACGTTGCGTGCCGCCGAGATGAAGCTCAGCGCACCGACCATCAGCAGCGTCGGCATCAAGATCGGCAGCAGCACTTTCCTGAAGGCCTGCAGCCACGACCCTCCTTCAACCCGGGCAGCCTCTTCCAGCTCAAAGCCGAGCTGACTGAAGTTGCCCTTCAACATCTGCACGGTGGTGGTCATGCTGGCCACGACCGTGGCGATGATGAGCAGGGCGATGGTCCCGTACAGCGGGCGCAGTATTGGTGTGCCCAGGAACAGCCACAGCAGCCCCAGTCCGAGGATGATGCCAGGGAAGGTCGCCGGCAGCCAGGAAGCGAAATCCAACACCGTGCGCGCGGCGAACTTCGTGCGCATCACGATGTAGGCCACCAGCGTGCACAGGGTGAGGGCGCACACCACCGTGCCCCCGCCGAGGAGGAGGGTATTGGTCACGGAGCGGGTGAACAGCGGGTCGTGCAGCACCTGCGTCCAGTGGGCGGTGGTCCACGGATTGGCGAGGTTGAAGAAGCCGAACAGGCGCATGAAGGTGCCCAGGACGAGGAAGGTGAAGGGCACCAGGGTAATCATGACCGCCACGCCGAGCACCAGCCCGAAGACGGGCCAGCGCCAGCGGCGCAGGCGCATCTTGTGGCCCTTGAAATGGCTGGTGATGGTTGTAAACCGCCGCCGTCCACTGGCCCAACGCTGGACGAAGATCAACGGCACCATGGCCGCCAGCACGACGGTGCTGAGCGCCATGGCCGAGGCGAACAGGGGCGGTTGCTGCTGCAGCAGGAAGTAGATCTGCGTACTGAACACAAAGAAGCGGATGGGGAAGCCCAGCACCGCCTCGACCTCGAAAGACTGCAGCGAGAAGATCGTCGACAGCAGCAGCACCACGGTGAGGACCGGGGTCATCACCGGCACGACCACCTTGATGAAGGTGCGGAAGGGGCTGGCGCCCAGGACGTTGGACGCCTCTTCGAGCGAGCTATCCAGGTTGCGAAACGCGGGGGTCAGCAGCATGACCTTGATGGCCAGCGTTCCGCCGGCGAAATGCGCCCACACGATGCCCCAGAAGGAGTAGATGTTGAAGGGCGAAGCGTGGATGAATGGCAGCAGCTTCAACGCCTGATTGATCAGACCGTACTGCGGATCCAGCAGCATGATCCAGCCGAGCGTGACTGGCAGCGCCGGCAGGAAGAAGGCTACCCAGAACAGGAATTCCAGCCACTGGCTGCCCGGGATGTCCGTCCGCGCCAGGATCCAGGCGAGTACGACCGCCACCGGGAAGGCTACGAGCTGTCGGGCGAGCACGAGCTTGAGCGTGTTGAAGATCGCCTTCAGCAGCGCCGAATCAGTCAGGGCCGTCGTCCAGCCCTGCAGGCTGTAGCTCACCGGCTGTCCCGGCTGAGCGGTTTCGAAGCTGTTGACGATGATGAGGGTCACGGGCAAGAGCACGACCAACAGCACGACGCCCAGCACGATCCAGTAGCCGAGATCGGCGGGCAGCCAGCTGCGCCGGCGCGCCGGGTAGGGGAGCGCTATCTCGGCCATATCATCAGCGCGTCTTCATTCACGTTGAGCCAGACCGAGTCGCCCTCTTTCATCGGGACCGATCGAGGTGTCGATACCAGCAGGCCATCTTCGTCGCCCACCCGGACCCGGCACTCGTAGTGGTCGCCAACGAACAGCGCTGCCTCGACGGTTGCCGGCAGACAGTTGACGGCGGACCCCGCGCCGTTGGACTTGCGCACGTCGATGTCTTCGGGCCTGATGGCGACGGACACCTTGCCGCCAACGATGGTGCCTTGAGCCGCGGCACGGTGCGCCTTCAATATCTGACCGGGGACCTTGTCGAGCTCGACGTGCAGCAGCTCACCCGCATCGCTGAGCAAGCCTTCCAAGATCAGCGTCTTGCCGAGGAAGTCGCGCACGAATGGGGTAGCAGGCGCTTCGTACAGCTGCTGGGGCGAGCCAATCTGCTCCACGTGCCCGCCGCTCATGACCACGATCCGATCGGACAGGCTGAGCGCCTCGATTTGATCGTGCGTAACGAACACGGAGGTGATCCGCAGGCGGTTCAAGAGCACCTTGAGCTGCACGCGCATCTGCTCGCGAAGCTTGGCGTCCAGGTTGCTGAACGGCTCGTCGAGCAGCAGGATGCTGGGCTCATGAACGATGGCGCGAGCCAGCGCCACACGCTGCTGCTGACCGCCACTGAGCTGCGGGGCCTGCCGATCGTGCAGACCGTCCAGGCCAACCAGATGCAGCGCCTCCATGACCTGCGACCGAACCTTGTCGCCGCGCACGCCGCGCACGCTCAAGGGGTAGGCCACGTTCTCGAACACGGTCATGTGCGGCCAGATGGCATACGACTGGAAGACCATGCCCAAGTTGCGCTTGTGCGTAGGCACGTACACTCCGCGCCCAACAGAGACGATGAGCCGATCCCCGAACCACAGCTCGCCCGCATCCGGGCTTTCCAGTCCGGCGATCACACGCAGCGTCGTGGTCTTACCGCAGCCGCTGGGACCCAGCAGCGTCAACACTTCCCCAGCCCGGATCTCCAGGCTGAGATCGTCGACCGCCTTGACGGTCCCGAAGTGCTTGCTGATGTGTTCGAGCCTGAGAGCTATCTCCCCCGTCATAGGAGTGTGTCTAGTTGCATTGTGCTCCCGGCTCCGAAGTGAGCTGAATCTAGCATCTGCCTCTCAACCATGTCAAACATCGTGTTCGTTCATACCATTGATCAGCCCCGGCAGCGTCGCTTTCTCGACCATGCCGGGGCTCGCCGCTGACTTCTCAAGGACGCCCATGGCGTCACATACGGCTGGCGGAGGATTTTGGCCTCGTCACCTGCTCGCCGAATGACCGGATCGGTCCGGACGTCGCCCTACTGCGCCAGGCTGGACAGACCTCCGATGGTCGCAGCCGGCCGCAGGACCGCCCATTTTGTCGGCGGCTTGCCTTCGGCCAGCGCTCGAAGCTCTCTCGCATAGATCTTCCGCAGCAGGATGACGCCCGCATCCGACCTACCCAAGCGCTCGGAGGTGCGGTCGTAGATGACGCCCTGGCCCTTCTGGGCGACGTAGTCCTGAACGGTTACCGCCAGTCGCAAATCAGTGATCTCGTCGACGTGCATCTTCGAAGCCAGCACGTCTTCGGCGATGCTCGGAGCCGGATCCTGGGCCATGAAGCCCTCTTCCTGCTCGCGAAAGCGCTCGGCTGCCTCTCCCTTGATGTGCGCCAGGATGATCCTGAAGCCGCGGAAGCTCTCGTCGTCGACCGGCACCCTCCACAGCAGGAAGTCGCGCCAATCCGTTTCGCCGGGATAGCGCGGACCCTGCTTGATGAACAGGATGTTCGGCATCTGGAACTGTGTTACCCGAGCCTCGCCGTCTTGCCGCCGGGCGTACAGGATGAGGCCGTAGTCTGTTTCCTCGGCCCCGACTTCGGGACAGCCGACGAGCCCGCGATACTCCGAGTTTCGGTGCACGAACGCGACGTGCACGGGGTCGACGCTGTTCTCAAGCCCATTGCGGTAGTTGAACGGATAGGGCTTCTTGTCGACGTGCACCAGGCGAACGCATTCATCGTCGGCCACGTCTTCAATGAAGGGAAAGCGCGGCAACTCAGGCGCCTTACCCTCGCCCAGATAGACGAACACCAGGCCCAGGTACTCGCGCACGGGATAGCTGGCGATCTTGATTTTCTTGGCGAACGAAGCGTCTTCAGCCGGCTGCTCGAGGCACTGGCCTGAGCCGTCGTACACCCAGCCGTGATAGAAGCAGCGAATGCACTCCCCTTCGACCCAGCCTGTCGACAGCTGCGTGCCGCGATGAGCGCAGCGCGGCGCAACAGCGTACACCTGGTTCGAGGCCCCGCGATACAGGGTGAAGTCTTCCCCCAGCGCGCGCACGGTGACCGCCTTGCCGGACTTCAGGTCGTGAGAACGGTAAAGGGGCTGCCAGAAGCTGCGAAGGTAGCGCCCGGCCAGCGTCCCGGGGCCGGTGTGGCTGTAATCGCCGTAATCGATGTTTACCTCTGTCTCAGCCACTGATGACGCTATGCTGCACCCCCGCGTTTGGCCTGTTCGCCAGCCAACCGGATTAGAGTGTACAGCCAGCCCATCACGGCGGAGGCAGCCACATGCCTCGTGGCCGCGCGATGCGGAGCGAAGCCGAACTCGCGGTCGAAGTACGCCTCAGTCACCAGGCGGCGGCCGGTGAGGATGTCTTCCAACGTTTGCCGGGAGGTGCGAATGCAGGTCACCCGCTCCCAGTCCGCCCGTTTCCAGTCCAGGCCGCAGTCTCCGGGCTTCACCGCGGCCTTGCCCCCAAACAGCTCGAGGTAGAAACGATCCCCTTCTTCCAGCTCGAACTGAAAGGTGCGGTCGTAGCTGGCCGCGATGTGTGCCCCTTCGGGGTGGGCCAGGGCGCGGTCCATCGCCTGCTGCAGCGTTTCAGCGGCGCTCATGCTCAAACCTCCGCCGGCCAATCGAACTGCTTCAGCAGCACTGCCGGATCGCCGTACTTGGCCGCCTCCTGGCGTACTCCCGCATCTTCGAGCATCGTGACGTGACCCTCATCGATGAGCGCGTGCTGGCCGGCCCAGAGCGAGATTTTGGGGATATCGCCGAGCTGAAAGTGCTTGTTGCCAATGCCGCCCCAACCACCATTGCGGTAGAACAAGCCGGGGCCACCGAAAGCGATGTGCGATACACCCGCGGCAGCGCCCTTGTTCTCCAGCAGGTAACGGCCGTCGCGAAACGGCGCCGCCTTGGGATTGAGGCCAGCCAGAATAGCGTGGACGCGGCACTCCTCGCCCGCGATCATCTCCATGAGCCGAGCCGCTTCGGGTCCACCGCCGGCGCCGACGGCCTGGCCATTGCTGATGGTGACCGACATCGGCTCGGACAGCACGCCGCCCACGAGGCTGCAGTGCCGGGTGACCCAGGTCCCATGGCAGTCTTCGGTCACGGTGCAGCCGACCAACGCCACGTACAGCCGGTTGCCGTCGTCGCCCACGTAGCCGAATGGGGGCTGGTCGGGAAAGCTGCGAATGCCTCCACGCGGGATGCAAACGTCCCCGGGCAGCGCCCTGAAGCGTATGTCGGTTCCCCAGGGATTGGTCAGGCGCATCTCCGCGCCGGCCTCCGCGGCCGAGATGAGGACATCGTTGATCCGGTCGGCAATGAAGGCCAGCAGCTCGCTGGGGTATTCGACCGCGTCCGGGCAGGCAATTGGCCGCTCAGGATCGCCTGACAGGATTTCGGGCGCCTCGACGGCGCGATAGGCAAACAGCCGCTTGCCGCAAAAGGAGCTGATCGTGTGAAAGGCTTCGTTGTACTTCTGGGCCCCGCGGCTGTTCGTGGTGTAGTCGAGGATGACGTCGGCGGCAAGGATGGCGTCGAGCACTTCGGCCGGCGGATGCCACTTGTCCATGTCGGCCCAGGCGCCCTGGGCGACGCCCGCCTTGAGCGGGATGAGCTCCTGCACCCGCAGGACGTTTACCTCAGCGCGGAGATCGCCAAGGATCTCCCGGGCCACGTCGATAACGGCGTCGATGCCGCCGGCATTGGCCTCGCACAGAATGAGCGCTTTCTCGCCGGCCTTGACCTTGGCGCCCTCGACGAGGTCGCGCCGGATCAGGGCTCGCCCTCGCGCCGACGCTGCGTAGGCCTCCACCACCTGGCCCGGCTTCGGCCGCTGCTCAGCTGCCACGTTGTTCGCCATTGCTTGCCTTTCCTTTACCTATCCACCCAGCTCCCCAGGGGTGCCAACTGTTACGATCCAGACCCTGAGACCGGGCAAACAGTAACGGAGTATTGCACACGAAACTCGGGCAGGAAGCACAGCCGGAGACAGGGATGAAGCTCGACCCTATCACCTACGAGATCTTGAAACACCGCCTGTGGCAGATCAACGACGAGCAGGCTGTGACCATCAGGATGATCTCCGCTTCGCCAATCGTGGTCGAAGGCAACGACTTCAACGTGGGCATATTCACTCGCGACGGCAAGCTGGCGGTCTCCGGCTTCGGCTCGCTGGTCCATGTAACCACGATGGGCAGCACCATACGCAACGTCATCACCAAAGCCGGTCGCCTGTGCGAGGGCGACATCTTCCTGGTCAACGACCCCTATCTGGGAGCGCTGCACCAGAACGACGTGATCCTGGCGAGCCCGTTCTTCCACGACGGCGAGCCTCTGCTGTGGGTGGCCAACGTCCTGCACCACGCCGACGTGGGCGGCATCGACGAAGGCAGCTTCTGCATCAACGCGCGGACGCTCTACCAGGAACCGCCACGCTATTTCCTGAAGCTGGTCAACGCCGGACAGCTGAGCCAGGAAGTCGAGCACACGTTCGTGACCAACTCACGCCTGCCGCAGACGGCGGCGCTCGACCTCAGGGCGCAGATTGGCGCCATCAACGTGGCCCAGCGGCGCATGCGTGAGCTCATCGAGGAGCGCGGCAAGGCAGCGGTGGTCGAGACCATGGAGCACTCGCTGGAGCTAGGCGAGCTGCAGATCCGCCAACGCCTGCGCGAGCTGCCCGATGGCTCGTGGTCGGCCGAGGTGTTCATGGACGGGGACCGCGTGGGCTCGGATCGGATCCTACGGGTAGCGGTGAGGCTCGATAAGCGCGGCGAGGATCTGTTCTTCGATTACGAGGGCAGCGACGCGCAGGTAGACGCCGCGGTCAACTGCACCTACGACGCCTGCTACGCGGGAACGGCCGTGCCCATCTACACCTTCCTGTGCGGCGGCGACATCGACTGGAACGAGGGCTTGCGCCCGTGCCTGCACGTGAGCGCGCCGGAGGGCTCGGTGGTCAACGCCCGCTTTCCAGCGCCATGCAGCATCTCCACGGTCGGCTTCCGCTGGCTGGTAACGGCCGCGGCCAACAAGGTGGTGGCCGACATGTTCGCCGCCTCCCAGCAGCACCTGGAGCGGGCCTGTCCGTCGTGGAACGTCTCCAGCAACTGCAACAACGTGTTCGGCACTAACAGCAAGGGCCAGCGGGTCGGAGCGCTGCTGTCGGACCACCGCGGAGGCGGCGCGGGCGCGCGGGCGTTTGCCGACGGCGTGAGCCATGCCGGGCAGGTGACCTCGCTGTACAGCAGCCTGGCCAACGTGGAGAGCGTCGAATGGAAGCTGCCGCTGCTGTACCTGTACCGCCGCCAGCTGATCGATTCGGGCGGACCTGGGGCGCATCGCGGCGGACTGACCTCTGTCTCGGCCATGATCCCGAACCACACCCGGCTCATCCTCAAATCCACCAACACCGCCGGAACCGACGAATCGAACGCCGGCGGTATCCGCGGCGGCTATCCCGGCGGCGGCTCACAGGTGACGCTGGTGACAGACAGCGAGGTGTGGGAGCGCCTTGCCGCGGGCGAGGCGGTGAGCGATCCCCAGCAGATGGGTGGCGCGGTCAAGCACCTGCCCTCGAAGGCGGACGCCATGCTGGGACCGGACGACGTGCTGATCTTCCACGCGCCCGGCGGAGGTGGCTTCGGCGACCCGCTGCTGCGCGAACCGGCCCTGGTGGGCGCGGACGTCCTAGCGGGGACGGTCTCCGCCGCCTCCGCCCGCGAGCGCTATGGAGTCGTGCTCGGAGCCGACGGCTGCGAAGTGGACGGACAGGCCACGGCCAGCCTGCGGCGCAGGATGCGCGACGAGCGCGTGGGGCGCGAGGTCAGCGACGTGCCCAGCTGCGATCACGGGGTCCCGGGACCGATCCGCCGGACCGTGCCCCTGGCCGCCGCCGGCCCGCAGCTGGCCGTCCGCTGGAATGGGGACAGCCCGAATTTCGAGCTCGAAGAGAGCATCTGCCCGCGTTGCGGGCAGATGCTCGACGTGCGCGAGCGGCGAAAGGTGCTAGCCGGGACCTAATCCTCGCCCGCGTCTTCGGGTGGAAGGCCGGTGCAGCTTGGCACCAGACCTTTCATGCGGCAGACGGCGTTGTGCTTGGCCAGCTCCGACTCGAAGATGCGGTGAACTGACGGATCCTCGTCTTCGTACTCGATCTGCCAGCCGCCTTCTTTGACGTTCACGTCCGAGCCTTCGCCGATCGAGATGGCCATCGGCTGCCGGTGGCGCACCCCGCCGTATCTCAACGCGAGGTAACGCGCCGGCTGGGAACCAGTATTGAAGTGCTCGTGAAACCAGCCGTCGGGCGGGACGATGACCGTGCCGGGCTTCCAATCGCAGCGCATAGGCTCGCCGCCCTGCGGCCGCCACAGCAGCGAATAGCCGACGCCGTCGAGGATGATGACGTGGGCGCCGGGACCGTGCTTATGTGCCTTCTTGTACATGCCGGCGGCGAACTGCGAGATGTGGGCGCCCATGCTGTTGTCGGCCAGCTCCAGCAGGATGTTGCTTCCGCCGCCGCCGCGCTGCTTCCAGCTGTAGAGCTGGATGGTATGGACGTCGGGCACGAAGTTGGTCTGCAGCACACGCTGGCGGCGGCGGCCGTAGAGCTTGCCCTCACGGGAGAAATAATCGGACTGCCCGGCGAAGCGATCGCTGAACACGTACGGGTTGTTGAAGACGAAGTCCTCGGTATGGAACAGCCGCAGGATGGTCGGCGCGCTGGTCACCGTTACGTAGCGGGCCGGCTCGGATCCGCTGCCGTTGAAATGCTGATACCAGGCGTTCAGGGGGATGGCGAACAGGCTGCCCTTGCCCCACTCAAAGGTCTGCTTGTGGGCCGGGTCATACCACACGCTGGTGGACCCGCGACCCGAGAGGACGTAGACCAGCGACTCGTAGAGATGATGCTCCGGCACGGACTCGCCGCCTGCTCTGATTTCCACGACATGCGCGTCATTGACGTTTCCGGTGCCTTCCAGGTTCACGAAGGCGCCACGGCCGCCCTTGCGCTCCCATGACCCCAGCTCCAGGGTATTCAGGTCTTCGATGTAGAAGCCACGCACCACCGGCACGCCCTCGCGCTCCTGCCAATCGCGGTAGTGGTCCAGCGATTCGAAGGTCTCCAGCGTCCCCGAATCATCGCCGGCGACCTGAGCGGGTGCAGCCATCTTTGTCTCCTAGTGCCAGCCCTGTTGGTAGACGGCCGGCGAAAGTCCGAGCGCAATTGTAGGCGCCTGCCAGGTCATCCGGCCGCCGCTGGCTCCTTGTGGTGATCGCCGGCCAGCTGCGTACCGCTGCTGAACAACAGCGACTTGATGACGATAGGCATCACGTTGGCAGGGGAGATGATCTCGCCCAGGTCCACATAGTCGAACTCGTTCAGATCCAGCCCGTCGATGGACAGCACCGGGCTGTCCACGTCCAGCTCATTCCTGAGGATGCGCCCAAGGGTGTTGCCCACGTCGCCATCCACCAGCAGCACCAGCGGCATGCCGTGCTCGATGCTGTGATCCAGCGCTTGCACCACGCCTTCGGCCAGCGCGCGTAGGCGCGGATAGATGGGCTCGCCTCGCCAGCGGATGCCAACGGCCATGGGATCGTGCCCGGGGTGCAGGTCGAACTGCGCGAGCGCCTGATCGAGGGCCGAAGCCACAGCGTCGGGCAGAATCTCCTCTTCCAGGTCGAGCCGAGGGAAGACCACAGGCAGGTTGTGCAGCGGCAGCACGTCGGGGTCGGTCACGGTAATGGTATTGCCGCTGACCTGCACGGCGAACTGCGAGGCGCCGATAACGGTCGCCCGAATGCCCTGCCCCGGATCGAGGATCGGCAGCGGCAGACGGCCGGCGGCAACCGCCGCCATCAGCTCCTGAGCGAGCGGACGGCCCAGATCGCCGAATTCGGTTTCCTCGCGACCATACACGTACTCGGATACCCCGCCGGAGAAGGTCAGCGCCTGCGGCTTCACCTCGAAGCGCAGCGGGTCGGTAATCAGCAGCTCGGTCGCAAGCTCCGAGCGCGGAAGGTCGAGCATGTACTGCATGAGCACCTCAGCGAACTGCCCGACCAGGCGCTGGCCGTCGCCGGCGGCCAGCTCGGCGCCGAGCTGGAGATCGATGCCCAGCGCTTGCGCCACCTGCCGGGCCGGCGGTTCGACCCGGTTCACGCGCCCGTCCGAGTGCGCCACCAGCCGGCCACCTACGGCCACCGCCGCCGTCTGGAGCACCTCACCGTTGTGGATCAGGCTGAACTTGGTCGTCCCTCCGCCGATATCGACGTTCAGGACGGTCTGCCCGAGCCGTCGGGACAAATCGACCGCTCCCGAGCCGTGAGCGGCCATCAGCGCCTCCATGTTGTGCCCGGCCGAGGCGCACACGAACCTGCCTGCCTGGTCGGCAAACAGGTCGGCGATGGCTCGGGCATTGCTGCGTCGCAGCGCCTCGCCGGTGAGGATGATGGCCCCGCTATCGACGCTCGATCGGTCCAGTCCGGCAGCAGCGTAGCCCTGATGGATAAAGCGGCCCAGTGCTTCGGCGTCGATGCGGTTATCGGGCAGGTAGGGCGTGAGCAGGATAGGCGAGCGCCACAGCACCTCACGATTGACCACGACGAAGCGACTGGACAGCGAATCCCCCAACCGTTTGAGGTGCACTTTGGCGAACATCAGATGCGAGGTGGAGGAGCCGATGTCAACGCCCACCGTGGTCAGCTCGACGTTCTCCAGCCTGTAGAGCGCGTCCTGGAGAGCGGCCATCTGCTCCGGCGTGAGCGGATCGCCGTGATCGTGGAAGTGGTCCTCGTAACCGTCGCCGTGCAGGTGCCAGCCGGCGTTGCCCGCATGGAAGTGGCGGACGGCGTCCGAGACGTCCGTCGATGATCCGGTGGGCGGTTGGGACGGTTCAGCCAAGCAATCGACTCCTCGTGAAGTGGGCCCGAGACAGGGCCGGCTCAGGCAGCCGCGGGCACCTGGTGTGACATGTAGATCTCGCGGCGCTGAGCGGTTGATTCGAGCATCGCCAGGCAGACCTCAAGCGTAGCCTCGCCCCAACGGCCGTCATGGAAGGCCTTACGCTGGTTCACCACGGCCTCGTACAGCTCGCGCATCTCCGCCTCGCGCCCGTGCGCTCCCGCGGCGATAGGCACCTCTCGCCGCCCTTCCGCGGTGTAGACGTACACGCCGTCGGGCGACTGACGCAGCTCGCCCCGCTCGCAGGTAACGATCGTGAGCCCGAAGAAGGGTTGGTGACGCTTGCCGCCAGACTCGATCGTTGCGCCTGCCTGGAACCATTCGCCCACGTGCTCGCCGCCGTAGCGCCAGGATTCGAGCAGCCGCTCCATGCGCTGGCGGCGGTCGGGCCCGCGGCCGATCTCTTCGAAGAAGCAGTGCGACCGCACGAAGGCCTGAGGATCGACGATCAGGCCGCCCTCGCCAATGCCCCACACCAGCTCGGCGGTATCGAAATAGGCATAGCCGCCGAACACCAATGAGGCGGCCAGGCCGTCCTCGAACTGCAGGTAGCAGACGTAGTTGCCCTCGGCCGGCCTGTCGGGGGGCTCGCCGCGGCTGGGATCTCCGGCCACGGCCGAAGCCCGCACGCTGCGTACCATGCCTCCGCCAAGGAGCCGCACGACATCGACCTGGTGTGGCCCCTGGTTGAGCACGACGCCGCGGCTCATGGCCACGTCGTGATCGGAGAACGGGCGATAGATGAAGTTCTTGTAAAAGGAGCTGTTGATCATGAGTGGCCCGCCGAGCTCGCCACTGCGCACGATCTCCGCCATCCTGCGAACGGGCGGATCGAAGCTGTGCGTATGGCCGCACAGCAGCACCATGCCGTTGGCCTCGGCCGCCGCGTTCATGGCCTCGCACTCGTCGATGGACAGCGCCATGGGCTTCTCGACAATGACGTGCTTCTTGCAGCTCAGCGCGGCGATGGCGTGCTGGGCGTGGAGCTCGTGCGGTGTCGCGACGTACACCGCATCCACGTTGGGGCTGCCGCACATCTCTTCGACGCTGGCATAGACCTCGGCCTTGAACTCGTCGCGGAACTGCAGCCGAGCGTGCTCCCGCACGTCGGCGCCGGCGGTCAGGGTGATGAAGGGCAGCTCGGCGATCTCGGGAATGACTCGACCCGCGCCCATGCCCAGCCCGGCGATGCCCAGCCTCAGCGTATCGGTCACAGCTCGACCTTCAGGCGCTTTGCTGCCGCTCAGCCAAGCTTGTTGGCGATGACTTCGAGCGAGATGCGGATCTGCTCGCCGACGACCGTTTTGGCAGGATCCACCTGCGGCGGCACGTTCACATTGAACTCGCCGCGGTTCACCGACGTGGTGGCGGTGAAGGCCCGCCGTGTACGGCCGCGGATGTCCGAGGCTTCGCCGCGGAACCACACCTCCAGCTCGACGGGCCGGGTGACGCCATGCAGGGTGACCTCGCCGCCAAGGTAGAAGCGATCGGCACGTGGCTGCCAGGCGGTGACGCCGGCGGGCTGACCCTCAAGCGGCAGCGCCGTCTCCTCCAGCACCTGGACCTGGCGGCTGACGAAGCGAATGGTCGGGTAGCGTTCGACGTCCAGGAAGTCGGCGCTCCTGGCGTGCTCGTCCATGCGGTCGTAACCACTCTGCAAGCTGGCGGCGCCAATGGTCACGTCCACTCGCCACTGACGCGGATCCGGGGCGTCGATCTCGAGCTCGGCGCGAACGTCCTTGAAGACGCCCTTGACCGTAGCCACGCCCAGATAGGTGATAGCCCAAACCACCTTGGACAGGTTGGTGTCGTATTCCCAGGGCATGGGACGCTATCCCTTCCGGCCGGCCTTCGCGGCCTGGGTAATTCGCCGCCTGGCGGCGCGAGGCGAGCTAGTTTGCCTCAAAGAAGGACATCACCAGCCGGTTGCATTCCTCGGGCTTGTCATTCTGCACCTGGTGCCCCGAGCCTTCGACCACGTGGAAGGGAATGTTCGGGAACAGGGCGTGCATGCGGTGGCCCAGCGGGTCGAGCGGCGCCGTACGGTCCGCCGCGCCCCAGATCATGCACCAGGGCAGCGTGAGCATGGGCAGTCGAGCCTTCACGTCGTAGACCTGGCGCTGGTTCGGATCGGACTGCATGACCTTCCGATAGGTATCCAGGGACTCCATCATCTCTCTATGGCCGGGAGTGCTGGCGGCCTCGAAGCGAGAGTCGATGAGCTCCTTCGTCAGCTTGCTGGGGTCGTTGACGATCAGGCTCATGAAGCTCTCGAGCGACTCCCTGGTGCCGTCGAAGCGAGGCAGCGGGGCAGCCTTTCCGTCGTCGCTCAAGCCCATCGCCTTGGCCAGCGTACCGGTGCTGATCAGCGCGGCAGACTTCACCCGGCCCGGGTGGTCCAGCACGTACTTGATGGCGACGTAAGCGCCCTGCGAGTTGCCAACCATCCGCACGGACCCAAGGTTCAAGGTGTCGATGAAACCGGCGACGTGGTTCACCTGCGTCTGGAACGAATACTCCACCCGCGGCTTGTCGGTGAACCCGGCGCCGATGAGATCGATGGCAAAGACCTCGTAGCGCCGGGCCAGCTCGGGGATCATGTTGGCCCAGCCGCTGAGGCCCGACGAGCCCGGACCGCCGCCGTGAACGAGCACCACCGGCTCGCCCCGTCCGGCGTGGGTGTAATGGGTCCTGACGCCGTAGACCGTCTCGCGCATGGCCGCGACCTGGGGCACGACGACCCAGTGGGAATCCAAGACTGTGGACACGCTTACTCCCTAGCCCCGGTCAGCTGAAGTGCGCCAGCATGAGGTCGGCCAGCGCTTGCGGCTGGTCCGTCTGCACCTGGTGTCCCGCTTTCGGTATGAAGTGAAAGGGCACGTTGGGCAGCAGCTTCTGCAGCTCGCGTCCAATCTCCGGCGGCGCGAAGGTGTCCTGCTCGCCCCAGGCGAAGACGGTCGGGATGGCCAGCCGGGGCAGGGTATGGATCACCTCGAACTTGAGGCGCAGGTTGGGGTCCTTGGCCAGCCGAGCCTGGCCCTGCTCGAAGGCGTCCCTGGCCGCGGGAGCGCCCGGCCGGTTGGCTGCCTCGTTGCGGATCTCGATCAGCTGATCGGTGACGACGGACTTGTCATACACCAGCGCCTCCATCACCTGGCGCATGGATTGCTTCGTGCCATCGTAGCTGCGCAGGGCCTTCATGCCCTCGGTAACCGGCGTCGGGACACCCATAGCCCCAGCGATCGTGAGGCTGCTGATGAGGAACAGCTTGCGAACCCGATCGGGATGCTCCAATGCATATTTGGCGGCTACCCAGGCGCCCTGCGAGTTGCCGGCCAGGCAAATCTGGTCGAGACAGAGCGCATCGATGAACGCTTCGAGTTGGTCGGTGCGGCTCTGCGTGCCCTCGTTGACGGGCCAATAGGGATCGGTCTCGCCGAAGCCGCCCACGCCATCGGGTGCGTAGACCTGGAACTTGTCGGCCAGCAGCGGCATGATGCGCGCGAAGCCTGCCTCGCCGGACGAGCCGGGACCGCCGCCGTGGCACAGCACGACTGCCGGACCGTTGCCGCCGGCCTCGGTGTAGTGCGTGCGGATGCGCCCGGCCAGAACAAACCGAGAGCGCAAAGTCATATCAGCCATGTCTCTCCCCTGTGTGCCTATGAAAGGTGAATCGCGAATGTGCCGCCCAATGGTACACCCCAGCCCGTGCGCTGCGGCGCGGTCAGCGAGCGCCCGCTAGTGTCCTCTGGCTCTCCAGCGGCCAGTACCCAACCGCCATGCCGATGAGACCGCGGAACAGCGGCTCGTACTCCAGCCAGGCGGGCCGTTCGCTGCCCAGCGCGCCCAGCAGCACGATCCACTGCCGGAACTCGATGTCACCGTTCTCGATCAGGTCCAGCGACGACAGCTTGGCGACTTCCGAAGAGCGCCCTTCGCGCATGAGGCCCACGAGCCGGCCATCGAAGTCACGGCAAATGGAGCCGAGCGTGTGCGGCCCCTTGTAGTGCGGCCACGGATAGCCGGAGGTGAAGTGCGAAAGCCCGCCGGAGGCGTACAGGACCACGCGTCCGGCTGCGCCGGATTGCTCGACGGCCTGGCGCAGCCGCTGCCCAACCTCGTAGCAGCGAGCCGGGGTTGCCGCCGGGACGTTGATGGCATTGACGAAGACCAAGACCACAGGCACCTGCACGTCCATGTAATTCAGCACCTGGGCATGGGCGTGCGAGCGAAGACGGCCATCCGGAAAGGTGGCCGAGGAGGCCATGTCCACGCCGCTCTCCACGCTGCGCTCGAGGACGTCGCGCGCAAGGTCAGCGGCGCAAACGAACTCGCGCTTCTGGCCGGACTCGTGGTCGACGGTCGTGACCCTTTCGCCGGTGAAGATGGCGAACTGAGGCAGGTTGTCCTGGCGGTAATTCTCATTCTGGTCGTCACCAATGAGGATCAGCGCGTCCGGCTTCAGCTCAGCCAGGCGAGCCTTGAGATCCTGAAGGCCGCGCTCGATGTTGGCGTAGTGCGTCTTGCTGAACTCGGGGCTCTGCTCGGCCACCTCGGGCTGCTCGGCCGGCTCGTAGCCATAGACCTTTTGAAAGCGGCCGCGGGTCATGCGCCGGCGGTCATCCCACGAATCGGGATCCATCAGCGCCAGCGCATGGGAGGAAGCCATGCCGGCGATAATCTGCGCCATCTCTTCTCCTCCCGAATCAGGCGTTGTCGCGGCGGGATCGCACCGGGCGGCCGGCGCGCACGTCGGCAACGAAGGCCTCGGCCGTTTCCAGGATGGGTTTCACCAGGGGGCCGTAGATGGCCTTCGGAGTCTCCAGCTCGTCGACGGTGAGGCCGAACACGCCATGCATGACGCACACCTGTCCGTCACAATCGTCGCCCGCGCCGCCACCAGCCAGCGTGGGGATGCGCAGCTCCTTGGTCAGCGCGGTCGCCAACGGTGGGGGCACGCGAGTGAAGACCACCGAAAAGGCTCCGGCGTCCTGCAGCGCCAGCGCATCGCGGCGGATCTGGTCTTCGATGGGCTTCACGTCCTGGTTCAGATAGCCGCCGGAGCCGATGGCCATCATGGGTGTAATGCCCATGTGCGCCATGACGGGGATCCCGGCCTTGACCAGCGCCCGAACCGCCGGCGCGAAATCCTCGCCGCCCTCCAGCTTGACCGCGTCGGCGTTGGCCTCCTTCATCATGCGGCCGGCGCTGCGCAAGGCATCCTCGACGCTCACCTGGTATGACATGAATGGCAGATCGCCAACCACCATCGCGTTCTTGGCGCCGCGGCTGACCGATCTCGTCAGCAGGATCATCTCGTCCAGGGTGACCGGATTGAAGCTCTCGTAGCCAAGCGCGTAGCGACCGCCGCTGTCGCCCACCAGGATCATTTCGACGCCGGCCCGATCGACGATGCGCGCCATCTCGAAGTCATAGGCCGTCATAACCACGATCTTGTGCCCTTCGCTCTTCATGCGGTTGAGCTGCGGGATTGTCACTGTTGCCAAGTCGTTACTTCCTTTTCTCTTGCCTAACTCGCGCGCGAAGCTTACGCCACCGGCGCGGCGGCCGGCTGAGCCGCCGCCTGCTCCATTTGCGCCTGCACCTGCCGGCGGAACTGCCGCCAGTCGGTGCCCTCGGGAACCGTCTCCACCCACACGACCATGTCCGGGAAGCTGTTGCCGGCGGGATCGCGGGTCACGTGCTGAGGATCCTTGCCCTGGCGCACGTCCTCGACGGCTTTCAGCAGCTGCTTGCGCGCGGCGACGATGATCTTGTCGCTGTAGCCCAGGTGCTCCTGAGTGCGGTCGTAGATCGGGCCCATACCCTCAATGGCCCAGGTATCCTGCGCCGCGAAGCCTTGGATGCCGCTGTAGCTGTGGGTCTTCATGGCGGCGCGGTCCTGCATGTAGCGGTTCGATTTGTTCTGCACCAGACGGTAATCGGGATTCAGGCCAAGGCCCAGCCGCCGGCGAGCCAGGTCGCGGTCGATGGGCTCGTAGCGGTTGAAGATGAAGGTGTACTTGAAGTGGCTCACGTTGTCGATAGGGACGTGCCAGTTGCCGGAGTAGCCGCGCTTGCCGCCCATGGGCCCGGGGAAAACGGTCAGGCTGGGCATGACGAAGTTGTAGGTGCGCAGGTTGTCCTGGCCTGGTGAAGCAGGCGTGGTGTCGCACAGCTCCAGGCCGAAGCGGGTCACCTCGCAATCCAGCCTTTGCAGGCCGGGAACCGGACCACGGCCGCCGCGAAAGCCCTGGTAGCCGTCCACCCCGGTGTGCTCGAGATTGGTGTTGGGATGGTGCAGCAAATTGTTGTGCACCGGGTCGATATTGCCCTCGCTGCCCTGCAGGTAGTTGCAGTCCTGGTAGTTCTTGGAGACGAACCGCTGCTCCTCAGGCACGGTGAGGAACTCGTAGCGCGGCAGCAGCGGAGGCTCGCCGGGGCCGAGATAGGCGAAGATCACGCCACCAAGCTCCTGGCACGGATAGGACAGCTGCCGAACCTTGCGGCAGAAGTCGCTGCCCTCAGGCTCCCCGGGTTGATCGCGGCACTGCCCACTGACGTCGAACAGCCAGCCGTGATAGACACAGCGCAGGCCGCCGTCCTCCACCCGGCCGTAGCTCAGGTCCGCGCCGCGGTGCGGACAATGCAGGCCAAGCAGCCCTGGCCGGCCGTCATCATCGCGAAACAGCACCAGGTCTTCGCCGACCAGCCGAATCTGAAGCGGGGCGTCGGCCCCCGCGGGGAGCTCTTCCGAAAGCGCGGCCGGCAGCCAGTAACGGCGCATCATCTCGCCGCCCGGCGTGCCTCGATCGGTGCGCGTCAGGAGATCGTTTTCTTCTCGGGTCAGCATGTTCGTCCTCTCGATCGAGGTTTCCCGGCGGGCGCTGTCCGCAGACTGCCAGGCAGCCGTGGAACGTGCCCGTGGCGCGAGTATGATACACCGCATGTTCGACCAGAAGAACACCCCGCCACGCATTCAAGAGCTCGGAAGGGAGCTGTCCGCGGTGGGCAGGAGCGCCGTTATCGGCAGCGCAATCGCGCTGGGGCTGGCGCTCGCGGCCTGCGGCTCGGCCGCCGGCACGCCGTCGAGCCCAGCCAGCGCCAGGAGTCAGAGCACCGAGCAGACTGCGCAGAAGCCCGTCGCGGTTGCGAGCGGAGAGGCAGCCGCGACCTGGGACCAGGTGCTCGCGGCCGCCAAGAAAGAGGGCACCTTGACGCTGGGCGGCCCGCCGCAGGACGCAGAGCGCAGCGTCATCATGAAATTCCGCCAGGCCTACCCGGACATCAAGCTCGAATACACCGGCACGACGTCCGATCAGCTCATGCCGCGGCTGGAAGCCGAACGAGCCGCCGGGACGTACGCCTGGGACGCCTTCGTGGGCGGCGTGAGCACGCAGTACCCCTACATTCCCAAAGGCTTCTTCCAGCCCTTCAAGGAACAGGTCCTGCTGCCGGACAACCTGAACGACGCCAACTGGCTGGCCGGGTTCGATGGCGGATTCGCCGACAAGGGCAAGAAGTACGTCTACACCATCACCTCCTACGTCACAAGTCTGATCAAGGTCAACCGCACCGCGGTGCCGGAAAGCCAGCTCAACACCGCGCAGGAGCTGCTGGATCCCAAATGGAAGGGCAAGATCGTCATCTATGACCCGCGAGCCGGCGGGGCGGGTACCCTGGCCATGTCCGCTCTGCGGCGCGAGCTGGGTGAGGATGCGCTGCCCAAGCTGCTGGTGGATCAGCAGCCGGTGCTCAGCACCGACAAGCGTCAATTCACCGAATGGGTGGTGCGCGCCCGCTATCCCATCGGCATCGGCGTGGTCGATCCGTACCTGGCCCCGTTCCTCGACGAAGGCCTGGGCAAGGACGTGAAGACCCTGCCGACCAGGATCCAGGTGCTCACGCCGGGCTCCGGCGGCGTGGTGGTCATCGACCACGCCCCACACCCGAACGCGGCCAAGGTGTTCGTCAACTGGCTGCTGTCCAAGGACGTGCAGGCCGACTGGGCCAAGACGGCCGACACCAACAGCCGGCGGCTGGACGTGCCGGCCGGCAGCCCGGAGACGAAGCCCAACCCCGCCCGCCTGAAGGACTACATCGACTTCAACTCCGAGACCGGCAACCCGTTCATGCGCGAGACCCAGTCGCTGTCACAGAAGCTGGTGCAGTAGCGGCACCAGCGCTTTAGGGACTGGCATAATGAGGCGCGCGCCCGGCCGGTGGCGTTCATCGCGGGGCGCCAACGACTGACAGCACGGGAGCAGCAGCCATGTTGTGGACTGATTTGCGCGAGTTCCTCGACCGGCTCGACGCGCGGGGAGAGCTGCGTAAGGTCGCCGGGGCCACCTGGCAAGAGGACATCGGCGCGCTTACCGAACTGATGACCGAACGGCGCGGGCCGGCCCTGCTGTTCGACGACGTGCCCGGCTATGCCAGCGGCTACCGAGTGGCCTCGAACCTCTACACCAGCGCGCGGCGCACGGCCATCGCGCTCGGGCTGGAGGGCGAGCCTCGGGACATGGCCCAGGAGTGGCGGCGGCGAATGCGCGACATGAAACCGGTGCCCTGGCAGGAGATGGCTTGCGGGGCCGTTCTCGAGAACGTGCAGACCGGAAATGACGTGGACGTCGCGAAATTCCCGGTGCCGAAGTGGCACGAGAACGACGGCGGCCGGTACATAGGCACGGGGGTGTGCGTGATCAATCGTGACCCGGACACCGGCTTCGTGAACGCCGGGGCATACCGAGTGTCGATCGCCGATGCGCACACCTGCGCCGCGTTCATCGAGCACGGGAAACATGGCTACCGCATCGCGCAGAAGCACTGGCAAGCAGGCCGGAAGTGCCCGATCGTGATCTCCGTGGGGCAGGAACCGGTGCTCACCGCGCTGGCCGGGTCGAGCATCTACCACGCGCCCGAGGGCGTATCCGAGCTCGAAGTAGCCGGCTACATCCACGGCAGCCCATACCCGGTCGTGTGCGGGCAGGTCACGGGCCTGCCGATCCCGGCGAACGGCGAGATCGCGCTGGAGGGCTTTCTCGTCTCACCGGCGGAGCGACTCATCCCGGAAGGGCCATTCGGCGAGTGGACCGGCTACTACGCGCATGGACGCCGGCCGGAGCTGGTTGTCGAGATAGCCGCGGTCTACCACCGCGACAATCCGATCATCTTCGGCCAGCCACCCACTCGGCCCGTCGGCGGCTACTACAACCCCAACCTGGGCAACGATGACATCGAGTGGCAGGAGCGGCTGGAGAGATCAGGCGTCGGCGGCATCCAGCGCATCTACTTCCTGGCCCGGCCGAACATGCGGGTCGTGGCTCTGAGGCAGCAGCACGAAGGCCACGTCGCAGAGGTGATTCAGGCGCTGTCGCCGGGCGGCTCGCAGTACAGCGGCCACCACATCTGGGTACTGGTGGACGACGACGTCGACGTCGAAAACGTTCACGAGGTCATGTGGGCCATCGCCAGCCGCTGCGCGCCCGAGCATGGCGTGGCGGTCATCCCGGGCAACGCGGTGTGGCAGCTCGACCCGCGCATCCCGCCCGAGGACCGCTCCCTGCCGGGCACGGAGGGCCGTCAGAGCTACACCGCGCACAACCTGGTGATCAACGCCTGCCGGCCGTACCGCTGGCTGAGCGATTTTCCGCCGGTAGCGGTGAACAGCCCGGCGCTGCGGGAGGCCACGCTGCGCAAGTGGCCACACCTTTTCAACCAGAAGGGCGCATGAGGAATCGGGATTAGTACCGATGCCCCGGCGGGGCACCATCAGGGATGAAAATAGGTGGGCGGGTGAGGGCGAAGCAGGTCGGAAGCCAATGGCGTGTGCGAACCCGAGGATTAGTAGGACCCGA
>Ga0070741_10002200_pt1 | contig 53935 bp, 34 predicted proteins | sample Coa_R1_4_FD_66440 | JGI IMG/M metagenome (GOLD analysis project Ga0070741, IMG submission 66440) | Surface soil microbial communities from Centralia Pennsylvania, which are recovering from an underground coalmine fire - Coalmine... | ecosystem: Environmental > Terrestrial > Soil > Unclassified ... | reverse complement strand
GGGCAAGCGCCGCAAGCATCGCGAATACGCCGCACAACTCCATCAGTTGCTTCGCTCGGCGGCAAAGCCAGGACCCGACTCGCAGGCTGGACCGAGATCTCTGGAGCAACTGCCGGACCCCGTTCGGCGCTATTTGCGATGGGCGCTACACAGCACTCGGCAGATCCGAGTCGTACGCATGAGGCAAGTAGGGCGGCTACGCACAGATGTTCGCAGCAATCGATGGATGAGCTTCGATGCTCATCACCTCGTGGTCCCGCCAGCAACCGCGTTCATGTGGGATGCGCGCGTCGCCGTCGCTCCCTTTCTTCACCTTCGCGTTAAAGATGGGCTATCTGAAGGAAGAGGATCAGGACAAGTTACCCTCCTCTCTGCGTTCACCATCGCGGCTGATTCGGGAACTCCGGAAATGAATGCTGGTTCGCTGCACCGCTTCCTGGCTGAAGCAGTATGGTATCCGACTGTGCTGCTTCCGGGCGCGAAACTGCACTGGGCCGCGATTGACCATTGCAGCGCGGTCGCAACATTGACAGATTGCGGAGTCTCGGTATCCCTGGAATTTAGATTTGCAGAAACGGGCGAAGTGACCAGCGTCTTTACACCGGCTCGATGGGCCGGTTCCAAGGCAGCTATAAACAAGTACCTTGGGAAGGGCACTTTCGCAATTACCAGAAAAGGGCATGCATCATGGTACCGGCAGAAGGTGAGGTGGGCTGGTACTTTGAGAACAATTGGCGGGCTGTCTGGGAAGGGCAGATCGTAACGTTCCAGATCGATAATCCGATCGTAGAGATCGATGGAACGGAACGCGAATCATCGAGCCTGCTATAAATTGGGAATCGGACGGAAAATGCTTTGACGAGCTCGCCTGTGATCGACGTCCTCAAGAAGGCATCCCTGTTTTCCACATTGTCTCGCATCGAGCTTGAAGCCCTCGCGACGCGTACCTCCATCCATTCTTTCGAAGCGGGCGCCACTCTGTTTTCTGAGGGTGAGCCATGCTCCGGATTCTACGTGATTGCAAAAGGACGTGTGCGTATTTTCAAGACGTCGCCCAGTGGTCGAGAGCAGGTGCTGGCAATCGAGGGCGCGGGTGGTTCAGTGGCGGAACTGCCCGTATTCGATGGCGGCCCATATCCAGCATCAGTGGCAGCGATTGAGCGGTCAGAACTCGTCTTTATTTCGCGAAAAGACTTCCAGACCTTCTGTCTCGAGCATCCCGAAGTCGCTCTTAAGGTGTTGCAGGTTGTGGGCGCCCGCCTGCGGCGGCTGGTTGGGATTATTGAGGAGCTCTCGTTCACGACAGTACGCCACCGGCTGATTTCATGGATTCTGCGCCGGGCACGGGGCGAAGGCGCCACATTTGGACTTGGGGCAAACCAGCAGGAGTTGGCAGCGGAGATCGGGACGGTCCGCGAACTGGTCTCCCGAAACCTCGCCCGGTTGCAAGCGCAGGGATTCATCAGAATCAGCGGCCGGGAACTCACCATTGTAGATAAAGCGGGTCTCGAAAACGAATTGGCATCGCTAGTTTAGTGTTCATTCCTCCTTTGTGACATAAGTCATTGTTCCAGCCATAAAGCACCTTTACCCTGGGATCGGAGAGCACAGATAATCCTGGAAAGTAATCGAACGGTTCGTGAAATTGCGATCGATCATCCCGCCACGGTGCGAGTTTTCGAGTCGCTCGGCATCGACTATTGCTGCGGCGGAAAGCGTTCCCTTGACGAGGCCTGCCGTCGCGCGAACGTTCCCCTGGATCATGCGCTGCGTTTGCTGGCGCTGGCCGATGGGCAGCCGCCAACATCGGAGGTCAATTGGACCGAGGCTACGATCGGGGAGTTGACGGAGACGACTCGGCCGTAGCCATCAAGGCCTCGCCCGGCCGAGACGTCGTAAGCTGGGTGATTTGGGGGAGGATCACGGGGCGCTTACTCAGATCCAAGCGCCCGACCGCGCAATCGCTTAGTCCCGTGACGCGCTTGAACTATCTCTCGCCGATGCCGGCGGGATGTTCTGATTCACGCGAAAGAAGTTTTCAGGATCGTACTTCGCCTTGACGGCTGCCAGCCGCTCATAGTTGCCCCGATACGTAGCCCGTATCCGGTCTTCGCCCTCTTCCATCATGAAATTCAGGTATGCGCCGCCGGAGCCGAACGGATGCAGCGCGTCATAATACGCGCGCGCCCAGTCGATAATCTTGTTGCGGTTCGCCGGATCGGGATCTACTCCCACGATCACCTCGCTCCAAACGGCATCGCGATGGCCAAACGCGGTCTCCGCCTCGCCTACCTGATGCACTTTTCCATTTACCGGATACAGGTGCATTGTGGATTGCCAGGTCGGCAGCCGGGAACCGTGCTCTAGGTGCTTCGCAATGGCCTCGTCGCTGAGTTCTTTGAAAAAATCGGCCTTCCAGTACCATTGCAGGCCCGCGGGGTACACGGCGTCAAACAATCCCTGGAGCATCGGAAACGGCATGGCCATAAACAACTCGAAAGCCGGCTTGCGGTAGTCGCGAATCGGTTGGAGAATGGCATTCGCCTGCTCCATCGGACCTTGGTAGCACCAAACAATACCGCACATATTGCGGAGATGCAGCTCTTCGGGGAATGGTGGTCCCGGCGGCACGCCCAGCATCGCGAAAAAGCCGTTCATTTCTTCCGGCGCGCGGGTGATGAACTCGCGGTACCACTTCATGATGTCGGCCGCATCCTCCAAATGCCAGAGCATCGGTCCGGCGCAAACAGTGCTGACCGTGTGAGCCTGGAACAGGAACGACGTGACGACTCCGAAATTTCCCCCGCCGCCGCGGACCGCCCAAAAGAGCTCGGGATGTTCGTCCGCGCTGGCGACAACGAAGCTGCCATCGGCCAGAACCATATCCACTTCAAGCAGGTTGTCGATGGTGAGCCCGTACTTGCGGGTCAGATGGCCCATCCCACCGCCCAAGGTCAAGCCGCCTACACCGGTAGTCGAAATGATACCGGAAGGCACGGCCAGGCCGAAGGCATGCGTCGCGTGATCCACATCGCTCCAGATGCAGCCGCCGCCCACACGCACTGTCCGCGATGCAGGGTCCACCCTCACATACCGAATCGGCGCGAGATCGATAACGAGGCCTTCATCGCAGACGCCCAAACCGGCGGCGTTATGCCCGCCTCCACGGATGGAAACGCGCAGGCCGTTGGCTTTGGCCATCTTTACGGCGGCGATTACGTCAGCGACGTCGATACACTTGGCGATCAGCGCCGGCTTGCGATCGATCATGCCGTTGTACACTTTCCTCGCGTTGTCGTATCCTGCGTCCTCCGGTGTGAGCACAGTGCCGCGGATGCGGCCCCGAAATTCCGTAATGGCTTGCTGTAGCGACATTGCCTCTTCTCCCTTGAGAGATCCGCGGAAGTTGTGGTCCCCGCTGATACTTTCACTTTGACCGAAGGACCGTTCTAGGAGCGTTCTGTAGAGTTGGCCGCGATCGTTCCGCCGGCCAAAATCGATAGCTTACGTTCCAAGGCAACCGAACCGGAGCGCCGGGCGGCTTGAACACCGCGCTCGAAACTCTCCCGCGCCGGCGCGGCTTTTCTCTCGATCGCCAGCAGTTCGCCTTGAACGCGATGCAGCTCGGCGACGGGCCACTGCTCTCCGTTCTTGCTTGCGAACGCGAACCCGTTCGACAGGCTGGCCAGCGCCTCGCCCGGCATACCAGCACGCCCGAGCGTTTCCCCTAGCAAAGCAAAGTAATACGGTAAGCGAAGCTCGGCCCCTAAGGCGCGCAACGCGTTCAAACCTCCGCAGAGTTGCTCCAGGCCTTTGGCGGTGTCGCCCTCAGCGCCTGTTGCCCAGCCAGCCACGATGTTCCCCATTGCAGAGTAGTAGGTGAAGCCGTAGCGGTTGCATACAGCCAGAGCTTCCACGCCGTATTCGAGGGCCAGATCGCTGTTTCCCTGGAAAGCGTGCAACAGTGCGGCGTAGACAAGCGCAATTGCCCGGCTGAATGGGTGCCCTATTCCATCTGCCACCGCAATTGCTTCCGCAGCGTACCTGTCGTAGTCCCCGTCCTGACGATGCCAGGCGATGTGGGCCAGATAGCACCGGCAAAATACACCCAGATCCGGGCCGGCGAACAGCGCCAGCACCGATTTCCCGAGATCCTCAGGGGCGGCGACGGCCAAGCTCATGTGCTGTAGCGATTCTTGGAGCCGTCCGAGATGAAACAGACAACTCGCGAGCAGAAAGTTCCCTGCCATCATCAGACCCGGAGCCGGATTTTGTTCCGCCGCTTTCAGAAATTCGAGGCTGAACTGATGCGCCTTCTCCAAATCGCCGCGGACCATGTGAAACACCCAGGCGCCGCTCAAGATCGCGAAAATATGGTCATCTCCAAAGCGCCGCGACAGCTCCAAAGCGCGATGATAGGTCTCACCCACTTCCGGCGCGGAGTATCCCGCGGTGGTCACCAGCGCGGGGCCGAGTCTAGCGAGCAGATGGAGTTCCTGCTTGAGACGGCGCTCAGACTCGGGAAACTCTCGGCATAATTTCAGCGCTCGCCTCAGCAGTTCCGCCGCCTCGGTTTCCGCATACCGCTGGCGCGCATAGGCGGCCGCGCGCTCGTAAAACGCAATGGCCTCTTCCGCCATTCCGGCCTGCTCGAAATGCGACGCAATCTGCCCACTCCAGCCTTCGATATCGCCGCTATAGACTTCGGCCAGCGCCCTCGCCACGCGGCGGTGCAGATATCGCCGGCGAACAAGGGTCAGTTCGGCGCAGGTCACTTCGCGCAGGCGGTCGTGCGTGAAATCGTATTCGGAAGCCCCGCGGCTTTCGATGATACGCCGGCGCCAGAGCTCGTCCAGCGCCTGCGAGAGGCTGGCTTCATCCCAGTCCGTCGCCTTCTCCAGCAATTCGAAAGAGAAGGGCCGCCCGATGACGCTCGCAAGTGCGGCGAGTTCGTAGGAAGCCGCAGTAAGATCCGCCAGCCGTGCCGCGATGACGGCATGAACGCGCGTGCTCTCGAGCCCGGCTCTGACAGTTTCGAGTACAAACAGAGGATTTCCCCGCGTTGAGCGGAAGATCTCTTCGAGCTTTCCGGCTTCCAGCGGCTTGGCGGATTCGAGCCGCGCCAGCTCCGCCGTGTCCTTTGCATCCAAGGGCACGAGCGGTATCTCTACGAGCATTTGCGATGGCCGCAGCGCGGCGACAAAGCGCGAAAAGGGATGTTCGCGGCCCGTTTCTTCGGCCCGCACCGTCCCCAGCAGCAGGACGCGGGCCGCGGCAGGCGAGGTCAACAGCGCGTTGAGCCACTCGAACGATTCGGGATCGCACCATTGCATGTCGTCCAGATACAGAAGAAGCGGCTTGCGGCTGTTTCCGATAGCGGAGCTCATGGATTCGTAGAAGCGGAGGCGCTGCCAGCTTTCGGCGAGCGCATCACTTTGCCGGGTGAGGGCTTTTGCGGCGGACTGCTCCAGGATCTCTGGAACCAGCCGTGCCAGTTCCGCTATTTGCGATGGTTTCAACTTTGGCCAGCCCGCACGTATGGCATCGGAACGAAGCCAATCGGCCGCCGGCGCATACGAGACTTGTCCCTGTCCGGCGAAGCACCGGGTACGAGCGGCAGCGTGTCCCTCACGCACGCATGCCTGATATAACTCGTCAGCAAGCCTCGTTTTCCCTATGCCCGGCTCTCCCGAGATCACGACCAATCGAGGACCTGCCGCGGCTGCAGCTTCCCAGGCGGATGTCAGTTGCTGCCATTCCTGCGTGCGCCCGATCAGAGCACGCGCTTTTTGGAGTCGCGAGGTTGGCTTCCGTACCGCCGATCCACGTGTCCCCTCTGATGGGGCTTCGGGCTGCGTTGGCGCTTTGAGGATTTGTTCAAACAGCTCCAGGGTAGCGGGACCGGGCTCTACGCCCATTTCACGCCGAAGCACGCGCAGGCACTTGTGATAGACAAGGAGGGCGCTCGCGCGGTCCCCGTAGACCGCATATAACCGCATCAGCAGTTGATAGTGCGATTCGCTCACTGGGTCAATGGCGACTAGGCGCTCCGCGCAGGCGATCGCCTGCGCGAATTCCGACCGCTTTTCGAATAGCATGGCCAAGCGTTGAAGCACCTCGAACACGCGCTTTCGATAATCGTCGCGAATCGGCGCGAGCCAATCGTCGTAGAGGCCGGGCAAGAGGTCATCTTCATAGAGTTGCGCGGCGGTGGTGAGGGACTGAATCTCGCGGTCGGAATCATTCTCGATTCGCGCTGACGCGGCATCCGCGGTCGCTTTGTGGAACTCAACGACGTCAATCGCACAGCCAGCGTCTTCTCGCCATCGAACGGCGAAATGAGTTGTCTCCAGCATGTTGCACTCAGGCGGCAGCGCCCGCTTCAGATGATGAATAAGCTGCCGAAGGTTTGTTCGAGCTTGCGATTCACTGGAGGCGGGCCACAGAGAAAAAGCCAGGCGCTGGCGCGGCTGGGGCGCGTCTCCGTGCAGGATCAAGTAGGCGATCAAGGACTGGAGGCGGTTCGAGTCGACGGTCATGACCGGACGCCCCTCGATGCTGATCCGCAGATTCGCGAAGAGCTTGATCTGCATACTCCTGATACCCGTAGTTTACGATTGCGAAATACAAGGCCGCTCCAGAGTTAAAACATCAGCTTCAGCGAGAACTGCACTTGCCGGGGCGCGCTGGCATCGTTGACGGAGGCGCGGTTGGCGGCCTGAATTGACATTACCGGTATCCCGAAGTTGGCGTGATTTATGAAATTGAAAGCTTCCGCCCGGAACTGGAGCCTGCCCGACTCGCCTAGCAAGGGGATGGCGAAATTTTTGTAGAGGCCGATATCCATGTTGGTGCGTCCGTCGGCGCGCAGAATGTTGCGTCCGGAGTTGCCGAAGAACAGCCGCTGCGGGTTCACGAAGCAACTGGCATCGAACCAGCGATTGATCGTGGGGTTTTCAAGGTTGCCGCTGCAAATCCGGTCGGGGCGCGAGCCGCCGGAACCGTTCGTTTGGCTGGGAGCGTTGACCGTGAACGGATAGCCGCTCTGGGTGGACATCAGGCCGGTGGCCTGCCAGCCCCCAAGCACGAGGTCAACGGCCGTGCTGGATACATTGCCGAAACGCTTGCCGTATGGAATTTCCCAGACATAGTTAAAGACGATGCGGTGAGGGATATCGAAGGCAGACACTGCACGTTGGGAGCGTTGGATGTCGAACGGATTGTCCGCGGATGCTGCATCGCCGGTGGCGCCGGTGTCGGTAGAGGCGGTGTCGATAGACTTGCTGAAAGAATACGCCACGGTGAACGCTAAGCCCTTTGAGAAACGGCGTTCGAGTTTGGCCTGGAGCGAGTGGTAAGAGGAGTTGCCGCCGGTCCAGAACGTGGTGACGCCGCCGAATGCCGTAAAGGGGCGGCGCAATTGAGCGTTGCCTTCCCCGGGCAGCGGCACGTTTTCGGCCCACTGCACCGTCTGCTGGTGCCCGACCGAGCCCACATAAGCGAGATCGATCAGAATGTCGCCCTTGATCTGCCGCTGAAATCCCTGGTTCCACATCATGATGTAAGGATTCTTCAGGCCATAGAGAGGGCGCGATTTCCAGAGGCCGCTCATGAATGCGCGAGCGGCGCCGACGAAGCCGTTCTGCCAGGTGATGGTCGGCACGTCGGGATCGATGTTGGGAGCCTGAGACGGGAGGAACGTAAAGGGCGGGTTGAAGGCGGAGAGCCCTTCGTGGCGCGTCGGATTCATTCCGTTGAAGATGCCGAACGCACCGCGGGCCACCCATTCGTGTTTCAGGCGATACGCATACCCAAACCGCGGTGCGAAGTTGAGCTTATCGGTCTCGTACAAACCGCGGTTATCGCTGAAGCGGTACGGAAACGGCGGTACAAAAGGAACGGACTGGCCCGTTTTCGGGTCGCGGTCGAGCAGGGTCACGCCCTTCACGTAGACCATCTGGCCGGTAACGGGATCCCAGCTTGCCAGATGGTTGTACTTGTCCTTGATGCTCTGTTGGTAGTCATAGCGAAGTCCGAAGTTCAGGGTGAGGCGGCTGGTGGCGCGCCAGTCGTCCTGGAAGTACACTCCGTGCTGCTGTCCATAAAGGTAGTTGGGATTGGAAACATCCCACTTGGAAAGACCCGCGATGTTACCCATGAGGAAATCGGCGAAGGCATCCCCGGGCGCGTTTCGCGTGCGGCCGACGTACTGGCCACTGAAGGAATAGGTTCCGACGCAGACGCAGAACAGGTTAAAGTTCTCGACCAGCATGCCGGTCCAGCCCAATTTCAAAGCGTGGCTGCCGCGTTGCAGAGTCAGGCCATCGGCAAGCTGGTAAACCGAATTCCAATAGATACTTGTGCGGCCCTCCGCAGGAACGTTGTAGCCCGCAACCGAAAGAGTCGGAAATGCAGCGAACTCGGGACGGGTCTCCGTCTCCGGGATCTTGAACTCGGATTCGAAGAGCGTGCCCTGGTTGCGGCCGATCTCGTTGTGCTGATAGCGCACGAAGCCTCCGCGGAATTCGTTGATCGTGTTCGGTGAGAAGATGTGCGACCAGGCGAAGCTCATTTGCTGCGAGCGGTCGTTGAAACGAGCGCCGCCGACCTTGGCGAACCCGCCCTGGGCCGCGCCCCCGGCGACGGTGCCGACAACAGGGAACAGGCTTTTCCGATCCGTCATGTTGTAACTGAACATCAGGCTGTCCTTCTCGCGGAACATGTGATCGAAGCGGGAATTGTACTGGTTGAAGTCGTCCCGGGCGCTGGAGCTGGATATGAAGTTGCGTCTCGGATCGTCGGGATTATTCGGGCGGTCGATATACTCGAGCACCTGAAGCGATGTAGGGTTCATGCGATTCTGCGGAATACGGTTGTTGGGGAATGGCTGGCGGGTCAAGCTCGTCGGGTTCCAGGTCTGTGGGTCATAGATAATGCCACGGTTGGGATCGAAGATACCCTGGCGCTGATTGTCATCAGGCACCAGGTTCACGCCAGTTTGAGAGAGCCGCGTTCGAAGGCCTTCATAAGCAAAGAAACCGAACGTGCGGTTCTTGATGATCGGACCTCCGAAGCTGCCGCCATACTGGTTCTGGCGGTAGGGAGGCGTCTTCGGCTGGATCGAGAAGAAATTGCGAGCATCGAACTGCGAGTTGCGGACGAACTCGTAGAGGCTTCCATGGGGCTGATTGGTACCGGACTTAATCACCAGGTTGACGACAATGCCGCCCTTGGTAGGCAAGTCGGCCGAGTAGTTGCTGGTCTGAATCTTGAACTCCTGGATAGCTTCGACATTGGGGCGCACAGCCAGGTTGTTGTTCTGGGGATCCATGTCGGTGATGCCGTGGAGCGTGACCTGTTGATACTCCTGGCGAGTCCCCATGGCGTTGACAGAAGTGAAAAAGCCCTGGTTCCGATCCTGTAAAGTGCCGGGAGGCGGCTCCACGACGCCGGGGCCCAGCAGCGCCAGTTGCAGGAACTCCCGCCGGTTTAAGGGGAGTTCCACGATTTGCTTGTTCTCGATGACCGCGCCAACGTCGGAGGTTGTAGAAGCGAGCAAGGGCGGTGTGCCCGTGACTTCGATCACATCGCTCACGGCTCCGGGTTGCAGGGCAAGATCCACGCGAGCCGTCTGGTCGAGCTGCAGGACAATGTCTTTGATTTCCTGCTTTTTGAAACCGGCCTTTTGGGCCGAGACCGAATAGCGGCCCAGAGGCAGATTCGGAATGCGATAGTCTCCGACTTCGTTCGCAATCGACGTCCGGACAAAGCCCGTTTCCACTTGCGTCGCGGTCACTTCAACGCCGGGCACGGCTGCGCCGGATGAGTCATTCACGGTGCCGACCAGTGTGGCTCCAGCAACCTGTCCATAAGCGGGCGCGAAGGTCAGCAGGGCGAGTCCTGCCAATTCGAACGGTCTCAAACGCATCGTAACCTCCCCAAAGGTCCTTCCTTTGGCGCCGGGGTCGGATCCGAATTCTCAGGAGCAGTCTATGAGGTGTCTCGCGGATCAGTCAAGCGGAATTTCACGGAATCGAAAGTGATTACGCCATGATGAAAGCGCCCGGTTTACCTTCTGCTGCAGGTTGGAATCGCGAGTACCGGATCGGAAGGACTGCCCGGGCAAATGACGTTCCGTCTCAAAGGCTCAAAGCTGATTTTGCGAGCGTTGCCAGCCCGATACCAGTCGCTCCGAAGCCGTTACCGGTATAGAACATCCACAACTCATCGTTGACCTCAATCACATTGGCGTACGACTCGTTCGCCGAATCGAACTCCCCGGGACTCAGCGGCAGAACCTCATCGTCGGCAAAGCGCTGCCAGTTGATCCCATCCTTCGAGCGGGCGTAATTAAGGCGGTATCCGCGGCCCTCCATGCAAAAAACGCTGAGCCACATGTGATACCAGCCTTTTGCATAGAGGACGGAAGGCTTGGAGACAACCGCTTCGTAGGGGGTGACAGCGCCGAGTCTCGGCGACAGGATAGCTCGCGGATGTTTCACCCATTCGATGCCGTCGCGCGATGTGGCGTAGCCGATGTGGGCGATGGCGCGATGGACTCCCTGGATATCTTCATAGTGGCTACCGGCTGTGTACCACATCCGGTAGTCCTTCGGACCGGTTCGCATGACATACACCGAGCCGGTGAGGCCGGCATCGTGCGAACCCGGCTTACCCAGCGGGAGGAGAGGCTCCTTCGTCACCGTCCAGGTAATGCCCTCGTCATAGCTGAGCGCGAGGCATGTGCGGTTGGAAATCTTCCGCGGTGGCGCCCAGGAACCCCAACCACAGTAGTACATCAGCCAGGGGCCGTCGTCGCGGCGAAGGACGAAGGGAAAGCCCGGCCCCTTATCGTTGAAGTTTCCAATCGGAGAGGGGCCGAGCATCGGATCGGGCTTCAGCAGCTTCCAGTCGAGCGGGAGGCGTGGCGCCGACTCGACGGCATAGATGTATCCAGGCCCGCCCTCACGGGCCCAGAAGTACAGGCGCAGGCGATCATCCTTGAGTTTGACAACAGAGGGTGCCGAGAGCCAGGATTTGGAGCGCGATCCCGGGAAGCCGGGCGCCAGGACTCGGCCATATTTGCGCCAGGCGGGCAATCGCCCGGCGCCGGCCGTGGACGCAAGAGAGGCAACCAGCCACGATCGTCTCGTCAGCATCGCTCAGGCCAGATCCGATTTCTTTAGAGTGGCCCAGCCGATTCCCGTGGACCCAAAGCGGTCTCCCACGTAGTACATCCACAGCTCGTCGCCCATTTCAACGATGTTGGGATAGGAGGTGTTTTCCGAGTCGAATGCCCCCGCGGTCAGAGGCATGACGTTGTCATCGAGAATGCGCTCCCAGCGCAGGCCATCATTCGAGCGCGCGTAAGCGAGTTGATACCCCCTTCCGTCGTTGACGCGGCGGCTGTACCAGAGGTGAAATTTGCCGCCGAGTTGCAGGACAAATGGTTTTGAGACCACCGCTTCAAAGTGCGGAACCGCCTTCTGACGCGCGGCCATAACGGGGTTGGACTTGGTCTTAGTCCAATGAATGCCATCGTGAGACGTGGCGTGGCCGATCTGCGCAATCAGGTTTCGCGTGCCGTCATCATAGGGACCGTATTTTCCGGCGGTGTACCACATCCGATAGCTAGACGCGCTCGAGCGGAGCACGCACACCGAGCCGGTGAGCCCGGCATCCCACTCGCCCGGTCTTCCCAGCTCGAGCACCGGTTCGCGAGCGACCGACCAGGTGACGCCCTGGTCGTGACTCAGAGCCAGGGATGTGCGGTTCGAGATTTGCCCTTTGGGCGCCCAGGATCCCCAAGCGCAGTAGTACATCAGCCAGGGACCGTCCTCTCTGGGGAGGACGAACGGGAAACCAGGACCGGCGTCGTTAATGTTGCCGGTCGGATTGGGAGCCAGCATCGGGTCTTTCGTCAGGAGAGTCCAGTCCATGGGCCGGTCTGGCGAAGCCTCGGCAGCGTAGATGTAGTTTTTGAGGCGGCGGCCTTCGGGCGTGGACGGGTGCCCCTCGCCGTCACGGGCCCAGAAATAAAGTCTAAGGCGGCCATCGTTGAGCTTGACGACCGAGGGAGCCGAGAGCAGGTTGGCGGACCGCGTTCCCGCAAAACCGGGCGCAAGGATGCGGCCCTTCTTCATCCACGGCTGCGTTGCTCCGATGCGAGGCGCAGCGGCGAGCAGGGCGAGCAGAGAACGTCTGGTCATGCACGTTCTCCTGTCAAAATAAGATTCGCCACTTGTCCCTGGCCATAGGTGCAGCGCGCCTGCACTTGTATGAACGCGCCGCCCGGCCGGACGGGCGAACCGAGCGGATCGGGATGAGGCGGCGACCACTCACTCCAGCTCGCGTCCGGCTGAGGGCGCGCACCCGATCGCGTGCGGACTTCCAGCACCGCGCGCCGGCCGTGGGCATAGCCGATTCCCTCGTAGCCATCACCGCAGTACCACAGGTGATAGTTGCCGCCGTCCTGGAGCACTTCGGCATAGGCGACGATCTTTTGATCCCAGCCTGCGGGAGAAGGCTGCATGATGGGATTGCTGGGATGCCGCCGCCAGTAGATACCATCGTCCGATTCGGCGTAACAGATGCGGTAGTCGCCAGGCCGAGAGCCCTCGCCGTATCCGCGCGATGTGTACCACATCCGGAAGACGCCGCCTTCAAAGAGGACGTGCGGCTTGGCGCACATAAACGCCTCAGCGTGCAAATGCGGATTGAAGGGCAGGACGGGATTGCGCTCGTGCTTGGTGAATGTCACGCCATCTGTAGAGATGGCGAGGCAGATCCCGGCGAGATAGGGGACCTGCGCAATGCCGCCGTACCACAGCCACCATTCGCGGCCGACGCGAAGGACGCTGGCCGAGCTAGTGGAGAACGCATCGTAGCTACCTTTCGGTCCGCGGGGCACAACCGGATCGGGAGAGAGCCGCCGCCAGGTCTGGCCCGCATCCTCGCTTTCGGCAAGACCGATCTGATGAACTGGCATGCCGCCCTCTTTCCACTCGGGATGATAGCCCACGTAGTACATGCGCCAGTGGCGATCATTGAGCTGCACGATTTCAGGGGCATTCACTCCGGCGGCATCAAATGCGCCGGGCGGCCCGAATCCAAGTACAGGACGATCCGAGTCCGCCCATTGGGCCGGAGCCGCCAGAGAGCCACTGGCGCAACCGATCTGGCGTGGCTTGAAGCCATAGAAAAGACGCAATTGGTCGCCGGCGAGAACCACGCACGGCGTGGTTCTCGGCGAGGCGAGCACAGGATTTCCAGGATGCTTCTCCCAAATGACGGGAGCGGTCCAGCGTTCGCGCCACGCCAGGCGCAGATTGCCAAACCCTTCGACCCGGATGGGCTGCGAGAATTCATCGACCGGATCCGCGCGGTGCAGGACAACACGGGTGGAGCTTGCAAAGCAGATACCCGCCGGTGTGGCTAACCATTCGCGGCGTGTCATGGTTAGCGCTTGGGGATGATCGTGACCGCGGTGCCTTCGCCGGCGAGCCAAGCCCGGAAATCACATGAGCCTCTCTGAAGCGGCCGGCGGCTAGAACTTGGCATATTCGCCACTTCCTCTTTTTTGACGAAATGTTCCGGTCGCGCCGACTGGCCTCCGATTGCAGAATACTGTAAACTATTGCGAAACCCGGAACGTAGTCAGAGGACATTGTGTCGAACTTACCTTCGCCTGTCAATATGCTGAGCGCCCAACAAACCCGCGAGTTTGACCAGCGAGGCTACCTCGCGCCCCTCCGAGTCTACGGCGAGCGGGCCACTGCTTGGTTTCGCGAAAGTTTTCTCGAGTACCGGCAAAGCCTCGCCGGCCGGCTCGCCACGCTACCGGCCCGCGATCAGTATGCCGTGTTCTCCGAGACTCACACATTTCTTAACTGGGTTTACGAGATGGTATCGCATCCGGCGGTGCTGGATGCCGTCGAAAGCCTGCTCGGACCCGACCTGCTGGTGTGGAACACGCGATGGTTCGCTAAGTTCCCGGGCGAGAAGACATACATCTCATGGCACCAGGATGCGACTTATTGGGGCCTTGAGCCGCCAAAGGTAGTGACGGCCTGGTTGTCATTGGGCGAGAGCACGCCAGAGAACGGTTGCATGCGCGTGATCCCGGGTTCGCACAAAAATCCGTTGCTGCCGCAAGTGGAAACGTTCGAGGCTGACAACGCGCTTTCGCGCGGCCAGGAGATCGCCGTCGAAGTAGATGAAGGGCAGGCGGTGGATATCGTGCTGCATCCGGGAGAGATGTCGCTGCACCACGTCGCGATCGTGCACGGCTCTAAGGTGAATACGTCCGGAATTCCGCGAATCGGTCTCGCCGTTCGGTACATTTCGCCTGACGTACGGCAACGGGGGCCAGAGCGTCAGATTGCTGTACTGGTGCGCGGACAGGACCGGTATGGCAATTATGATTTGGCCTCGCCGCCCGCGCCGGGCGTCAATTCCGCCGAGGCGGTGCGCCACTCTGAAGCTGTGCGCCGCATGATGCGCAACCTGATGCCGGAAGAGTTCGAGTCAAGGAGCTAGCGGCCCAGGGTATCGCTCGAACACTATCGCTCCGACAACCGCGCTACGGTTTTGCCCACGCCGGAATGGCGTTGCGCGGTTGGCTTAGCGCGCCTCTAACGAGTGGTGTAGCCGCCATTGGCAAAGATCGTCTGGCCGGTGATCCACCAGCCCTCGGTCGCCAGGAATTTCACAATCGGAACCATGTCCTTAATATCCCTGCGCTTGCCATTCATGCTTTGTGACTTGTGATAGGCGATGGAGTCTGGTGTCTCCGCGGGATAGAAGAACGGTGTATCCATTGGGCCGGTCGCCACATATTTACTGAAATCCCGCGCGCGCCGAATTCTTTCGCCGCGGCACGTGTAAAGTGCTCCACTGGGGCCTTGTCTCCGGCACAGGTCGAATAGAGCCCGGTGAACGCGGCGAGTCATGAAGTCACGATGGTAATGATCTTGCCGGTATCGTTCAAATGCTTGCCCGCCTCTCGAATGAAGAAAAATAGGTTCGGCCGGACCCTTCGAGGAAAGGCTGTTGTAATGCACGACGACCGAGGCACCCTCGCCCCCAGGGTCTCGCTGATGAGACCCCCCAAATTTTGCGATGCGCCGCCGATAATGGCGACTTTCCTTTGAGCTTCCGTTCAGTCATGGCAGTTGTTCCTCAGAAGTCGATTATTGCGCACCCTTCCTTTTGTGCTTGACAACCCGGATGGCCAGCTTTACTATCCTCGAAACAATCTATGCAAGTCACATTCGGCTCACGGATACGGCGACCTGCCAGGCCGCGAATAATACTCGGTTGGGGCCTCCTGATTCTCAGCGGATATATCGTGACCGCGCTCAAACCGGCCGCCAAAGGTGCGAGTGCGGATATCACGAATTTTCAAGCTTCATTCATGACCTGGGATTTTCCGCGGCCGGCGGACATGCGGCGTCACAATATTCCGCTCGGGAATAAAGCACGCATCCAACTCGACGCGTGGATTACTGTTATCGACGAAGCCAGCGGCAAGAGCGAGCGCTATGTCCTGATCGCACCGTGCCGCACCGAATGGGTCTACGCCGCCGATCACCTGTTTCAGCTACCTAATAACGAATACCGGATGATTTTTTCACTGACTGAGCAGCGCGGTATCGGTCGCGGATACACGTATAACGGAAAGGCATCCGTTTCGCAACCGGTGCGCGATAGCTATCGCTCTCTAAAAATCGATGTGCGCAACTTTCCGCAGGCGCGCCAGCTTCGAACCCCGCAGGAGATCAATGCGGCCACCGAGAAAAATTTCCAAATCGTGGGCCGGACGGAGTTCCGGGATCCGAACCGCAAGGAACGCTACGTCCTGGAGTATCCGATCAAAACAATGAACTTCCGGCCCGAGTCTGCCTCCTTTCAAGTAGACACAGGCCCGCTTCTCGTTCCGGATTTGAACTCGAAAGCTTCAAAGGCAATCGACCGGCTCGAGATCGCACATGTCTGCTATAACCGGTTGGATCGCGCGGAATTTATTCTGCGGCGTCCTGTACGAGTAGGCGAGAGCGGTGCAGGCCCGATCCGAGTGTTGGATTACTCCGAACCCCGTGAATACCCGGCGCGCAACGAGTTGTTTTCGGAACAGTGACCAAATTCGTATCGCGATTCGGACGCTTGATTTATCGGACGGCTGCACATCAGTTCATCGCGGCAGCTTCCCTTCGTTCCGCCACCAGCGAAGTTCCAGCGATCCCTTCTCCGCAACGCCCACGATGTCGGTTTTACCGTCCCGGTCAAGATCGCCCGCTACGATCTGCACAGCATTTGCCCAGTTGGAGATCAACGGGTGCATGGCCCAGGGCCCGCCCGGATTTCCGCCGTGCTCGAACCAGGCGACCCGGCCTTGGTTTCCCCAAGCCGACGCGATGACCTCCGGCGACCCATCGCCATTGAGATCGGCCGCGATAGCCTCAAACGCTTGCTCGAAGTTCTCCGCGATGACGTGTTTCACCCAGCGCGTGCCGTCTCCCGGTTTTCCGGCGTTCTCGTACCAGACGATTTCATGCTGGCCCCCGCTTCCGGCGCCGAATCCGCCATACGCCATGACCACATCGATATCACCGTCGCGGTCCAGATCCACGGGATGACCATGGACCGGATGAGCGATCAAGTCGATTACGTGCCGTTTCCAAGGCTGCCGCGCCGGGTCCGCGGGATTCTCGTACCAAAGAATGATCCCCGCTCCGGTTACGGTCCCGAGCACATCCGGCCGGCCGTCCCGGTTGAAATCGGCCGCTGCGACGGTGCGCGTCTCGGCCTGATTCGAGTCGATCACGTGCGCAGTCCACTCATTCTGCGCACCGGCCCCCGGATTCTCATACCATACGAATTGATTTCCCATCCGCCAGCTTGACGCCACCACGTCCGGGCGCCCGTCAGCGTTGAAGTCCGCCACGTCGACGTCGTAAGCCCCCAGCAGTCCTCCCAGGGTGATCGCGTGGCGCTTCCAAAGCTTTCCGTCCCGAGGGTTTCCGGAGTTCTCAAACCACGTGACATTACCGAAGAAATTGTCCACGATCACCACATCCAGGTGCCCGTCGCCATTCATGTCCGCCAGCCGGAAACGCTCATATCTCCCATACCAGTCGTCCCGCGCCACGAACCGGCGGGCGAAATTGCCCTTTCCGTCGTTCTCATACCAATAAATATCGTTGTGCTTGCGGGAGCCAATGGTAGTGCAGTCGGAGCTGACGATGTCGAGGTCTCCGTCGTTATCCAAATCCGCCAGGCCGATGCCGTAACCATAGGTATAATCGGCAGAAATCAACCGGTTAGAAAACTGGATGCCTGTGAATGCGGCGGCTGAAACCCCCAGTAGTAGTCCTGCTAATCCCCACCTCATTGCCTATTCCTCTCGTGGCGAACGCATGCCCTGAATTATTCGACCGGCCGGTTTTGCCATTGCTTGCGCAGCCAGCGAGCTGCTTGGGCATAGCATCCATCCGGTACGTGGTGACCCTCAGTGGGTTCGATGTGCAGCTCGATCGCCGGACGCCGGCCGCGCGCCTCGGCGGCCTCGATCACACGGCGCGTGAACTCTATGGCGCGGTCGGTGCTGACGCGATGATCTGTACTGCCGATGATGATCCAGATGCCGCAATCGAGCAGCCGGGCTGCAAGGGTGTTTGCAGCGATCGCGCGAGCGCGTTGATCATTCGGCATCTCGAAGAATTCACGCAATATGAGCAGATCCGTCACAGGCGCGAACGCTGCGACATGGCGTATACGGCGTTCCGCCGCGGCGAAATGAAGCGCCACAAATCCGCCGCGAGAAGTACCGAAAACCGCAACCTTGGAGGCATCCGTATAGCGTTCGCGGATCAGATAATCGAGCACCTTGCTTGCGCGGCCGACAGCGTCGGCGACGATATCCTCCCCGTGATCCAATCGATACCGCCACGCATGGAGGGAGGCGGGTTCACCGGCACGATGATCGGCGCCATGGCCCGGCAGGTCGATCGTTACATATAGCGCACCCGTGCCGAGCTCCTGCTGCGCTTCGACGTATTGCGGCTCCGTCAGGCTCTCCTCGACGCCGCCTCCCAGAAAAAACACGGTTGGAGAAGGTGTGACTTGCCGGGCGCCGATTAACCCAAAACGAATGTGTTCGGGAGTCGTGATCACCTGAAGCCGCGGGTCAGCCGCGAAAATCGCTGATGCCGCCAGCAGGCACATCATAAGCAGAGCTTTCATTCGAATTCACCGGAACTGATACGAGAAAATATCCGCGTCCCGCAACTGGAAAAATAATCGCACTGGCTTTCCAGCGTATTTTGCCGCGCTGGCATTTTGCCGCCAGCGGACGGTGTACTCTGTCTCATCGCCGAAGATGTCTTCGCAATCGATACTGGAGTAACCTGGCAGAGCCGCGCCCTTCTCGTCCCGCAGCTCCACGCGTATGCTGCCGGCGGCGGAAGTCGCGTAATTGAGCACCAACTCGCCGCCAGAAAAACGCAGCGGCTTCGTGAGCACCGAGCCGCCTTTGCTGTTCGCGTGGATCGATACAAAGCCATCTTTACGGAACACAGCCCGGCGAATCCGATTCGTTGGGTGACGATAATTTTCGTCGTAGTAGATGGAGACCTCGTCTCTCCCGGTGGGCACGACACCGCGGGCGACGATCAGGTTGCGATCGGTCCAATTCGCAACATCGAGTCCCGGCCGGATCAGCGCATCTTCAAACATCCGCCAGATTCTTCCTCCGCGGCTGGCGATCAACACGGCGTCCGAGACTCCTTGGTAAGGATGGGAATCCACTTTCTTCCGTGAGGGAACAAAGCGCATCGGAAAACCGACGAAGAACTCCGGAGCTCGAAAGTAGTTGGTAATCGCGTTGGTGTACAGGTGGTGGGAAAGGCCGCCCTCAAAGCTGATCAGCTCCGGCTTTGTCCAAGTAATAAAATCGCGAGACGTGCTGCGGCGTATCGCGCGTAAGCCCTCTCCGCCGCCTTTGGAGTCGGCGTACCACGGAGGGTTCGTGATCATCGAGCCATCCGGGCGCACTGCGCCCCGCATGTACGCAACATAGAGTCCCTGCGTAGCATCCCAGAATGCGACATTCTGGCTATCGAGCGGCGCCTCCGTGATGACCGGCTGTTCCTGTAGTTTTGTCCAGCGCACGCCATCAGCCGAAACGAATGCCCAGATCACCCGATCCCCGCTAAATGCCTTGTAGCGTTGGGACCGCGGCGCCGACGGATTCTCATCGAGAAACGGTGCGAAGTTAGCGCCAGCTTCTCCCAGGTAGACAAGATTGTTCTGGCGCGATTCCCGGAACTCGATCAGGCCCAGGTCGGGTTTGGTCCAGTGAATACCATCGCGACTTTCGGCCATAGGAACGGCCGAGGGTTCTTGCGTTTCGCCGCGGTCGTTCGGGTAATACAAACGATACAGGTCTCCATCCTTCAGCACGGCGGCAAACCCGGTTACCGGCCCCTCCCACGGTGCGTCGCAGGTCACCGCGATTTCCGCGGGCGTTGGAGGATGCACGCGAAGTTCCGCGTGATCGAGCTTATCGATCCCGTCGCCGGTTACAAACAGCTCCAACCGCGAGCCGATCTCGCGAGGAGTCTGGGCCAAGACGGTAAGCATTGCGAGGCCGGCGCCGCACAGGCCGCGCAACGTCTTCCTACTTTGTTGCAGAGGTGACATAGAAGGCATACAGGCGCGGAGACGACGCTCCGCTCCGGTCAATGCGGACACGCATGCGATAAATGCCTGGAACCAATTCGTCGCCTTTCCTCCAACGAACCGGTACCCGCACTCCGGATTTTTCGAGCGGAATCGCATCATCGAGCGTATACCCGCGCACCGGAGTACCCCCGGTATCGAGGAGCTCGAATCGAAGGCTGCCTCCCGCTGCAGTGTCGGCGTTGGCGGAAACTCGCGCAGGCGACCCCTCCACCCGAAACGGAACAGTGAGAAGACTTCCCGTACCGGTTCCGAACGTCTCCCGCGGCCGGGCCGTTTTTGGATCGCGCACCGCCGCATAACCGAAGCCGTCGCGGCGCAGCTTCAGCACGCCGATGTCTCCGTGCGATTCGAGCATATCCCTGTCCAGATAGACCTGCGTGCCGCCGGAAGCAGTCAAATCCCAGCTTCCGTACCATATGAAGGTTTCGTCGCCTATGTTCTCAAAGCCCTGTCCCTGGAGCAGCCCGCCCGAGTCCCAGGCGCCCGGCTTTCCGGCCTCGGCAAAGATGAAGTCTGGAGACGGCTCGCGAAAGTAGATCGCGTCCACGCTGCTAACAAGGCCAAGGTGGATGCGGCGGTCAGCCCATCTTGGCGCGCCTTCCCACATTCCATAGATGCCCACGAGGGCGTTGCCCCGGTTCCACAACGCGACTCCCTCATGCACCTCCCGGCCTTCGCTGATGGGAGTGCGCGGATCATATCCCCAGCGCAGCATAGACAAGGCCTTCTCATGCTGCCAGTGGATGAAATCGGACGACCAGTAGGTGGCCGGAAAACGGCCGATCAAGCCCCCATCGTACCGGTTGTGGCTCTGTCCATTCATGTAGTAAATCCCGCCTACTCGAACGAGACCGCCTCCTTCCAGGTGCTCGTTCGGCATGCCGGTAGACGCGATTTTGAATCGCGGCTTCGCCTCGTCGGTCACTTCCATTCGGTGCACATAGCGCCAGCGAAGCCCGTCCGGGCTGATCAAAGGCACCATTGTGGCGCGTCCGCCATCGTGCGGCGCGTACAGCATCATCTTGTATCGGCGTTGCGGATCAGGATCATCAGGCTCGTACAGCACATGAATGTTCCGGTCGGCGTGAGTGCTCGTGTAGTCCTGCGGCTCGATCAAAATGATATTGTTGTTTTTGTTGCCGTGGTACGCCACCAGGCCGAGATTCGGCTTAGTCCAGTGCACCCCGTCTGTGCTCTCGGCATACCCAATGTGGGCGGTCACGCCGCCATACGTCCGGTTCGCGGGGTCTTCGAATCCATAGCCGCAGTACCACATGCGCAGCTTCCCGCCGATTCTGAGGACGCTTCCGTAATACTCCGCCCGTAATTCGTCGAATGCGCCCTTGGGCCCGCGCCGCAGCACAGGTTCGGGGTGCTTGTGCGCCGGAACCAGAGTCAACTCCAGATTGCGGCGGAATGGGATCGTATCCAGGTCGAACGAAAAGAAGACGGCCTCGGGAACCGATGAAACGGAGCCCGCATGTACGGTGACAGCAGCCGCGGCTGCCGGAGTGAACCACAGCACCGATAGGAACAGCGCGCACGCGTCATGCTTCATTTGTAGACACCTACTGAAATTGAAAGGAGTACAAATCTCCATCTTTGAGTTCCATCTTCAGCCGAATCGTCTGTCCAGTAAAACGGCTCAGATCTGCGCCCGACTGCCATGAAACCATCCGCGTCACCTGATTGCCGTAAATCTCGGGGCAGTCTGCCAAGCTGTAGCCCGGCAATGGCCGCCCCGCCGAATCCTGCAGTTCTACACGGACACTTCCCGCGGCGGAAGTTGCATAGTTCAATATCAGGCGTGAGCCGAAAAGGCGGAACGGACGGGTAACGAACGAGCCGCCCGGATACCGGGCATGCAGCGAGACGAGTCCGTCCGTCCTCAGGACAGCGCGGCGAATGCGCACGTCCGGCGTCCGGTAATGTTCCATGTAGTAGAGCGACATTTCACCACTCGCGGTCGGGACCAGTGTGGGGCCGGCTTCGATCGCCCGCTCATGCCAGTTCAACGGGTCGGGTCCCGGCCGGATAAAGGCTTCCATAAAGCGCCGGTCAAAATGTAAGCCATCGCGGCTAAACATAAAGACGATATCCGACAGACCCTGCTGGCTCCAGCTTGGATCGGCTTTTCGTTCCGGCAGGAAGCGTTTGGGAAACATCAGAATGATATCCGGCCGCCGGTAGTAAGGGATAGCCGCGTTCTTATAAAGATGCTCGACAGGCGCGGAGCCGAAGTCCAGGAACTGCGGGTCAGACCACCGGCGGAAATCCGGGGAAGTATAGCGTCGGATATCACGGACCTTGTGGCGCGCCCATCCTCTGGCATAAATGACATATTGCCGGCGGGCGGCATCCCAGATCGCGATGTTGTGCGAGTCGAAGGCGGGGTCGTCTAACGGTGCGCGAATCAGCGGCTCCGCTTGTGCTTGGCGCCAATGGAGCCCGTCGGGCGACACCATTCCATAGAGCACCGCCCGCTTCTGCGTACCTGCGATTTCACTTCCGAGCCCGATAGCTTTGTACCGTTCGTCCGGCCTTGCTTCGGGATTATCATCGCGGAAGAACGACAGCGTATGGCCTTTGCCGCCGGGTACCGGCCAAACAATGTTGTTTTGCTTTGATGTGCGAAATTCGATTAGCCCAAGGTCAGGTTTGGTCCAGTGGATTCCGTCCAGACTCTCTGCGTACCCGGTGTAGAAAGGCGGAGCGTTGAAGTTGGCGCGGTACCACATTCGATAGCGGTCTCCGTCCTTAATCACCGTCGGATCATACATCGTGCTGTCCTCGTAGGGACGATCCAGTTTAAGGACGACTTCCTTGGGACAAGGGCTGTGCAACGCCTGTTGTAAGTTGTCCATGAATTCGATAAACCCGTCGTCCAGGAACAACTGCAGCTCCTTGCCGATTTCCGATTCCGTCCCGCGGGCAGGCTGCGCGAGGCTTAATATCCCGGCGGTCAGAGGAGCCAGCCAGGCTCTCCATTTCCGCATAATCTTTGCTCTCCTATTCCGCGATCCGCTCATAGTAAGCGCGACCCCGCCGGAAAATCTCCAGCACTTCCTGTTTTCGTTCCGGAGTGCGAATCGAGCTTTGATTCGATACGCGGTCGATCAGCCGGTCGATCCACGCCACCACCGCTCGGGCGTCTTCGCGCGACGCGATCCGTTGTTCGCCCGTAAAGCAGTAAATGGGGCTGGTGTGCGCGAAAACTCCGGTATCGTTCGGCACAAGCCGGTACGCCGGTCCGGTCACGCGTGCCGCTATCCAGGAACTGCCTCGAACGGTGATGCTGCGCTCGATCCGCAGAGCGTCCTCACTGCCAGCGCCGGACGCGACGACATTCCCGTTCACGAGGATCTCGAGCTTCGACATCGGTACCTGAGAGAACGCCTCGGCTTGAATCCGCAAACTGGCAGGTCCGGCAGGAAGACGAAGTTCGCTCCCCGGCTCGCGGCCGTCCACGGTCAGGAAGAGCAGGGGACCGTTCGTCGCGAAACTGTTGCCCAGTCGATAACCCTCGATCCATTTCGCGTAAGTGAGCCGCGGACCGGTGTGCACGTAAACGCGGTTGGCCCCGGGAATCAGGTGATACATCACATTCGCAAAGCTATCGGTTCCGGCCGAGATGGCGCATCGCAGGCCGCAGTTGAGAAGCTTGTACCAGGCGCGGGCAGCGATCATCTCGTCACCCTGGCTCATTACATCGAGCGCATCCATTGCCCCCAGGGCTAAGTCGATGGGATATTCTCCGCTGTCCCCGGGATGCACGTAGGTCACCGCGGCTCCCTGCCTCTTGGCGGCCTGCGCCTGGAGGAAATTTGCCGGATAATCCTCATCCCAGTGCGTGTGCGGAAACCCCGTATACATCGGTTCCACGATCCGCTTCAGGTTGAGGAAACCCATATGACCATAAAGACCGAAGTTCCGCATCTCCTCGTCGAACCGGAGAATGTATCGATCGTTCGACAGCCGGTGCGGCCTGCCTTCGAACCATTGCCGGTCGGTTACCACTCCGTCGACGTAATTGTTCACGAGAGTCTCAGCGATATTCAGATCCTCGGCTCGAGTGATCAACCACAAATCCTGGGGCGTGACAACCAGGTTGTTGATCGCATTTGCGTGGATATGGGTTTCGCCCGAGTACCAGCCTCGCTGCGGGAGGTCCGCGAAGCGACGCAGCCGTATGGTTACGCTAGCCGGCTGGTTCGGCTTCAGGTCCTGCTCGCGGCGCGCAGAGGCATATTCAAAACCTTTTACGACTTCGATCTTTGTCTTTCCGGCCGGCGCCCGAAGCAGACTTTCTCCTTCCGTATAGAAGAATGGTTCGCCCGCGAACGGCTGCCCATAATCGCCGGTTGCGATGCGCCGCAAGGCATTCTTGGGCGCGTAAGCCATCCCATCTGCACCGGTCACATACACGCGCGCGGCTGTGGGACGGCCCGCTTCGTCTTCTATCTTCAAGGTCAAATCCGCCGTCTTCCAGACGCGTACAGGGAAAGAAACGGTGGCCGCGTGCCCTGCGCTCGAAAAATGGATCTCTTGAGTATGTTCCCCATCGACCTCGGGAACGATTTCCAGAAATTCTCCCTTGGTCTCGCAGGCGCCCACCTTCACGTTCCCGTACGCGGAGCGAATACTTGTTGGCTGATCGAGCTCATTCGCCACGATTACAGGAATCGTGACCCGCTCGCCAAGCGGCCAATCCAGCCTGTGCGGCTGCTCATGGACCTGGATGCCTTGCTTCGTAACCTGCAACTTGATCAGGTCAGGACTGCTGAGTGACCAGTATTCCTCTTGAATCCATTGACGCAACGCCTGCCCTGTCCGAACGGGCTTGTGCAGGCTCTCCGCATGGTACTGAGCATTCGCCTCATTCTTAACTTCGCGGTTGAGGGCTGCAATGCGGGCGCGATTGGCGCCCGCGCGGTCCAGCAGCCGCACAGAGAAATCAGCCAGGTCTGCGAGCGGCGCGAGCGCGGGCTTGTTGATGGCCAAATTGCGGATAAAGGTATAGGTCAACGGGCCTGTGGCCGCTTGCCCCATATGCACCAGCACCAGGCACGCCAGGATCGACCTCGCGACTGTGCGCGTCATCGTTAATGCTTTCCGATTAGCCGCTCGCATCAAAATCCGAAGTACAGTTTCAAAGCTGTTTCGCGTCCGAGCAAAATATGCTGATACATCAGAGTTTTGGCCTTTTCCGGATCCCGTTCTCGAATGGCTTTCAAAATCCCCAAATGTTCATTGACCGTATCCAGCTCCACGCGGCCCTGGCGAAGAGGAACCGTTTTGTAATAGAACTGCTGGAAGCGCCCCCATGCCAGCGTGACGAACTTTTGTAGCAGGTCGTTGTCACTCGCCTTCGCAATGGCCAGGTGGAAGCCGACTTCCGCACTCAGGAATTTCCAAAGATCTCCGGGGCCTTCCTGCTGAATTTGGATGTGGTGCTCGATTTCCTCGATAACCGACGGAGATGCGCCATTAGCGCCCGCCGCTGCCTCGGCCGCAGCGCATTCCACCAACAATCGCATTTCGTAGAGATCCTTTATCTCGTTCAAGGTGATCTCTCGCACCGCGAATCCCTTATAGGGAGTGGTGGTCAGGAATCCCTCGTAAAGCAAGGCAATGCATGCCTCCCGCACCGGCGCCTGGCTGCAGCCGAAGCGGTGCGCCAATTGTGTCTCGGTCAGGGACTCCCCGCGCTGAATCGCCCCGGTGATGATGTCTTTCTTCAGCCGCTCGTAGATCATCTGGGAACGTTTGACAGATTCGTTCCCCTTCCTTAGATCTCGAGCGGCGCGCGGCTTCCGTGGAGCCCCTTGTTTCACGGCACCTTGTCTTCTTCCGGATCTGGGGTTCGCGGCGATTTTCATGACTCTTGAAACGCCTCCGGCTGGAGCTCCCGCAAGACCTCCAGGTAAGGACGGCCTTCGTCAATCTCGCGAAGGATCATCTGCTCACTCCTCAGGATCTCTTCTGCGGCTTGAATCACCTCGGCCAGGCGATTTTGCGGAATTGCGGCAACTCCGTCGTTGTCTCCGACCACAATATCGCCGGGACGGATCTCCACACCGCCTACTACAACCGGCTGATTTACCGATACACCCTCCAGAAGCCCGAAAACGTATTCCGGATGAACGAACCGCGCGAAAGCGGGAAACTTCATGCGCTGCAGATCATCTGTGTCGCGAATCGCTCCATTGACGACGCATCCGCCAAAGCCGAAGTGCTCTTGCATGACGTGCGCTCCTCCGGAGCCAATCACGGCCGCTCCCAGTAAGTCCGGCGGGTACTCGACAACCAGGACAGGAAGTGGAACGCTCAAACCGGCTTCGAAAGCCTGCCCGATCAGACGTGAGTAGCTGGATGGCTTACTTGCAGCCGCCAGCTTCACAGTAACTGCCGTACCGGCCATTTTGGTGAACGGTACGATGGGCCGGATCGCCGGCTCCAGAATCTGAGACCGCAATCCGAGCTTCTGTAAGCTGTCCGAAATGGTCGCGACGCTCAGCTCTACTAACCCGGTCGGTAACACTCCCAGCTTGCGTAACATCCGCGCGTTCCCGTTGGTGCGCTGATTCATGAGAACCCCTTATCTCTCCTGCTCCGTCTGCGTTCGGTTCACATACGCGGCATACAGCCTGATCTTCTGTGGCGACTTTCCCAAAAAGCGAACATGCAAGCGGAACGGCTGTTCAGGAAGAGAGGAGGCCCCGCTTTGCGGCCATACTACTTTTTCGGCGAGCCCGGAGCTTTTTACCTTGGCCGCCGCAGTGCCGGAGAATCCGCGAACAGGCGCGCCCAGTTTATCGATCAGTTCCACTCCCAGGTACGCGTCTTCACTCAGGCCTTCCGCATTGAGCGACAAAGATGCGCCCCCGCGAGGCGGCCTTATCGGCGAAGTAATGAACGAACCTTCTCCCGGCCAGCGAGTGGCCAGATAGCCCAAACGGTCCCGCTCGACCATAGCCAGCCCGATCTCCCCGGGAGTTACCTGCCCTACAGAAGGATCCCACGTTCCGAAGTAGATATACGTCTTGCTATCGACATTCACGAAGCCCTGACCTTGAATGAGTCCATGTTTGTCCCAGTCGCCGTCGCTTCCGGCTTTGAGGAAGACATGATCCGGCACCGGCTCTCGAAAATGGACACCGTCATTGCTGACGATCAATCCCAGATCCAATCTCCAGCGGCGCTGCTCCGGCGAACCGTGCCATAGCCCGAACAAACCCAACAGCACATTCCCGCGATTCCAAATGCTGGCGCCTTCGTGCGCCTCTTCCACAGAACTTACTTTGGCGGACCGATATCCGTATCGTTGAAAGGAAAAACTGCTTTCTTCCGACCAGTGGACGAAGTCGCCGGACCAGTGGGTAACCATCGTGCGGCCCACAGGATCACCATTGGGCAACGTCGTATCGGGTGTGATCTGCTGTCCCGTGACGTAATAAATGCCGTCGAACTTATAGAAACCGCCGATCTCGAACACGTGCTCGGTTGTGAACGGAGCTTCCTTCTCGTCGTAAGCCTTCGCTTTCGGAGCAGGCCCCGCCAGTTTCCATCGCAGTCCGTCGGCGCTCCATAGCGGATATATCGTGACGGACGTCTTTCTTTTCTTCGCCGGGTCTGAATTGTAGTATTTGCCGTACAGCGCCATCTTGTACCGGTGCGACGGGTCTGGATCGTTCGGCTCGTGCAGAACAAAAACTGCCAGGGGATTGATGAGAGCCGAATCAATTTCGTCAGGCAACCGTACCAGGTTCGTGTGCTGGTTGCCGTTGAAGGCAGTCAAGCCGAGGTCCGGCTTCGTCCAGTGGAGTCCGTCCGTGCTCTCCGCGTAGGCAACCCGCCACGTATCATCGTAGCCGGGATTTCCTGCCCAGCTTCCGCGGCCCTTTCCGGGATCAAAGCTACAGGCGGTATACCACATCCGGAAGGTCTCACCGACGCGGATAACGCTTCCGTAGAACTGCGCGCGATAGGAGTCTGGAGAGCCCGCCGGGCCGCGCCGGACGACCGGATTCCGGGCGTACTTCTCAGCCGCCGCCATGGTGAGGAATAGATTCTTTTTGAATGGGATGGAGTAGTCGTCGAAAGCGAAAATCGTCCACGGCTGCGGTTCCGCGCCGCCGGCAATTGCCGCCGCGAGCGCGAATAGGGCGGCCGTAACCAGCCTCTGACTGCGGTGCGTCCTCATTTGCTCTGTCCGGATGCGTAATCGTTTTCTTATCGTTAATGACCCGATCATGATATGAAAAACCATTGACGAAATCAATCGCGAAGTTTATCATCGATCCAATCGCACGCAAAAGCGCGATTGAGTGAGGAGCCAGGGGGCCATGGAAATGATTCGGAGACACAGCTTTCTAACGATCGTTCTCCTCTCGATGACGCTTCCGTCTGGCTGGGCGCAAACGGTGCTGGGAACGATCTTGGGGACGGTTCGAGATCCCACCGGAGCCGCTGTGCCGGGCGTGATGATCACGGTCAAGAACGTCGGAACCGGTATCGTGCATCAAACCAGAAGCAATGCGGAAGGAGACTATACGATCCCGCTGCTCGCGGCCGGCGAATATGAGATCACGGCCGAGATGCAGAATTTTCGCAAGCTCCGCCAATCCGGCGTTGTGCTGCAGGTCGATCAGAAACTCCGCGTCGATTTAGACCTGCAGGTCGGAGAGGTGACGCAGGCGATCTCGGTCGAAACGCGCGCCGTGCTGATTAACACGGAAAGTCCGGAAATTGCGCAGGTGATCTCCAATAAGGCAATTGTCGAGCTGCCGCTGAATGGACGCGAATTTGTTCAGTTGGTTCAGCTTGCTCCGGGCGCCAACAGCGGTCCGCCGGGATCCGCGGCCGGTGTGTCGATGGCGCCGGGTGCGGGCGCTTCATTAGGAACCAATCCGGGCACTGCCTCCTTGGGCGGAGCCAGCACCGAGTCGCTCGGGTTTCTGTTGGACGGCGTGGAGAACACGGACCGCTTTCAGCATGCCGTGGGGATCCGTCCGACGGTCGATGCGATCCAGGAATTCAAAGTTCAGGACAAGCTGATGCCGGCCGAATTCGGCCAGACATCGGCAGGCGTGATCAGCGCAGTCACCAAAAGCGGGACAAATGATTTTCGCGGCACGCTCTGGGAGTTCTTGCGGAATGACAAGCTGGACGCGCGCAGCTTTTTTGATGTGACCAAGCCGGTGCGGCGGCGAAACCAATATGGGTTCGTGCTCGGGGGTCCGATTCTGATCCCCAAACTCTACAACGGCAAGAACCGATCGTTCTTTTTCTTCAGCTACGAGGGCACGCGCCTGCGGAGCGCGACCACCGCGCGGGGAACCGTACCCACCGATGCAATGAAACAAGGCAATTTCGCCGGCGCGGTTCCGGCAGGCCAACTGTTCGATCCGTTCAGCCTGGGAGCCGACGGGCTGCGCACACCGTTTCCGGGCAATGTCATCCCACGGTCGCGCTGGAATAACACCTCGTCACAGCTTTTGCAGTTCTATCCGGCTCCGAACCTCCCGAGCGCTTCATCCGATCCGAACCGCGTGATCAATAACTATACGAAGCAACTGATCCAGGCACAGGACGTAGACCAGATCCTGGCGCGCATCGATCATTCTTTCTCAACTAACGACCGGATCTTTGGCAGGTTCTCATTCGCTGACGACTATGCGCCGAATTATGGGCTGCTGCCATTCGCCGACACCAGCGTCACAACCAATGCGCGGGCTGGCGCCATTGGATACACTCACGTCTTCAGCGCCTCGACGGTCAACGAGCTTAAGTTGGCCTACCTGAGGCGCCGGCCTACGCTGGCTCCGGCAGCGCTGTTCACCGAGCGCGATTTCAACCAGAGGTACGGATTCGAATCCCGGGAGCCGGGCGTTCCACCCATCAGCATCAATGGAATCAGCACGCTCGGCTCGGGCACGCAATTATTCGATCTGCCGCTCAATGACTACGACCTTTATGAGAGCCTCAGTCACATCCGCGCGCGCCACAACATCAAAGTAGGATTTCAGTACTCGCGGGTAAGTATGAACAACGCGTACGCGGACGTGGGCGGCGGCGGAAGGAGTTTCAGCGGCAACTTCACCCGGCAAATCGGAACGCCCAACAACTCTCTGGAAGGCCGTTCCTTTGCCGATTTTCTGTTGGGCGTAGCTTCTTCGGTGGGCGGGCTGAACGTCGACACCTCCGCGGACCGGCACCGCCCGCGGTTCAGTTTCTACAACGCATACGTGCAGGACGACTGGAAGGTGTCCAGCAAACTAACGCTGAACATCGGCGTCCGGTACGATCTCTTCCTGCCGCCGTATACAACGAACGGGCGCTCGTCGAGCTGGTTTGATTTTGCGACCGGTGAGCTGGTTTACCCGAGCAATGCGCCAGTCACGCTGCCCCAGGCCTGGCCGGCGCGCAAAGCTTCGGGCGAGCGGCTCACCTCCACGGACTACGGCAATGTTGCCGGGCGCTTTGGATTTGCGTACCGCCTCGGAGGCCGCAATCAGACGGTGATCCGCGGCGGATATGGCATGTATTACGATCCCGGCGTGCTGAATGTGGCTTTCAACAACTCGCAAGCGCCGCCATTCTTTAAGACCACGAGTCTATCCAGTAGCCCTGACGAGAAGAACCCGGCGAACTTCCTTTCGATCACGAAAGATGTCGCTCCGGCGAATGTGCCTTTGGCCTTGCCGGTCACTTTCAAATCTTATATGCAGAACACCCAGAGCGGATTGATGCAGCAGTGGTCTCTCTCGATCGAGCGGCAACTGACGCAGAGTCTGGCCATGGGAATCGCTTACATCGGCTGGAAAGCGGATCACTTTTTGTGGGACAACGTAATCAACTTCCCGCCTGCGGGCCCGGGCAATCCGCAGGATCGCCGCCCGTACAAGGCTTTCGGAAGCAGTGTCGTGCAAATGAGCAACGGATCTTCCAACCAGGAAGGTTTGCAGGCGCGGCTCGAAAAGCGATTCTCGCGGGGACTTAGTTTTCTGTCCGGATTTGCCTGGCAGCACACGATTGGAAATCAGTTAACCGAGAACGGGTCCGACATTTGGGGCCGTCTGCAACGTTACGACAATCTGCGACTGGAGCGCGCCGACCTGGAGTACGATGTCCGGCTTCGCCTCACGTTCAGCGCAGTCTACGAATTGCCCTTCGGCAACTCGCTGCACGGCGTGGCCAAACAGGCGCTCGGAGGTTGGCAGGTCGGAGCGATCTACGCTGCGCAAGGCGGGTATGTGGCTACTCCGCGTGTCCTGGCCGATAACACCAATCGCGGATCGCGCTCGGCGCAATACGCCAATACGAACGGGCAACAGGCCAACCTCCCGCGAGATCAAAAGACCCCGCAGCGCTGGTTTAACACCAGCCCATTCTCGGTCCCGGCGCAGTTCACGTTCGGCAATGCCGGGCGCAACACGATTCGCACCGATGGCATGGACAATGTGGATCTGTCGCTCTCAAAGAGCTTCCTATTCGATGAAATTCACCGGCTGCAGTTCCGCGCTGAATTCTTCAATCTGGGGAACCACCCGCAATTTGCCGTTCCCAACATGTTCGTGGACAGCCCGGCTTTCGGGCAGGTGACGAACACATTTAATCTGGGCCGCCAAATTCAGTTTGCGCTGAAATTTTACTTCTGATTCAGGGCGACTCTGTCAGAGTGCAACCGGGGGCTTCGTCGTGACGGCGGGCTCTGGGTTGGTATCGCGCGCGCCGCGTGCGTGGAAGCGCCGGTACTGCGATGGCGTTAGCCCGATCACTCTCTTGAAAGTCCGGTTGAAGTGAGCAAGATCTTTGAATCCCGACTCGCAGCAGATTTCCATGATCTTGGCGTCGGTGCCGGCGAGTAGCCGGCAGGCTTTCTCCAGGCGGCTCCCGCATATATAGTCCGTGACATGCTGCCCCGTAGCTTTCGCGAATAGGGTGCTGAAGTACGATTGCGCGTAACCGGCTCGCTGGGCCAATCGAGCCAGCCCCAGGTGCTCCGTCAGATGCGCGTCGATATAATCGCGGACCGCCAGGACGACGTCCTCGCTAGAAGGATTGAGACTCTGCGAAGGGAAGTCCGATTTGCCCCAATAACGCAGGCAAACGACCAGGAACTGTCCGCAGGCCAGATGCATGGAGATACGGGAGACATCGCTGTCGATGGCCTTTTCGGAAAGCATTCGACTTAGCAGCCACTCGGCTGCGGCTTGACCCTGCGCGTCCAAGCGTATCTGCACGTCCCCCGTTCGCAGGTGCCGGAGGAATTCACCGAAACTGGCCAGTGGCAACTGCTCGGCGAAGCTCTCAATCCAGAGCCGCGGAATCTGGAGTTCGTATCCGGAAATTGCCTTCGCCGGCGCAACCAACGCACCGCCGCTTCGGAAGCAGATCACCTGTCCCGCCCGTACCGGCGCGCCCTCTTGTATGCTCGCGGAACCGGAGCGGATATACCAGATCCGAACTCCGTCGTTTCCAGCCGCTACGGGTACAGGCTGGGCGCCGGCGCACTTGAAGGGATGAATCGTAAACGCGAACTGCAGGCTTACGGGAACGGGAACCGCCGTCACGCTACATCACCTCAACGCGGGCCGTTTGGCCCGGCGCCGCTCTGGTTTGGGAAGTGTCGCCTCATGGCCGAGCAGCAACCGCCCGAATTGGTCAATGTGATCCCACATCGCTTGTGCCGCTACGGCCGGGTCATCGCCTAGCAAGGCCGTAATCAAACGCTGGTGAATGCCGACCTTCGATCGATAGTCCGGCAGTTTTTCGTCCCAAAAATTGCCGAAGACGGTCGCGGTTTCCACCTTCGATGTTTCGACCATCTGCGCGAGGCGCGTGAACCCGGTCGACCGGACAATGTGCAAGTGAATCGCAATGTCGGCTTCGTCACAAGCCACGGGATCGAGGACAGCTAATTCGTCGAAGCGCCGGCCGAGTTGCACAAGCTCTTCTTTTGCGGCGCGGCTAGCCCTCAGCACGAACAGGCGGGCGGCCTCGCCTTCCAGCGCACGCCGGATATGAAACGCCTCCACCCGCTCCTGCTCCGACCACACTTTCACGGAGGCTCCCCACTTCGGAATTTGCGTCACGAGACCGTCGCGCTCCAGCCGCCGGATTGCCTCCACCACCGGCATGGTGCTGGTTCCGAGCTGCTTCGCCAATGTCCGCAGGATGAGCTTGGCGCCCGGCTCGAGTTCCCTACGGGCGATCATCTCCTTAATCCTCCGGTAGACGGTCTCGTTGATCGTAGATGGCTGCAAACTCGAATCCGTGTTTTGGACTGGTATCATAAGGCTGTGGGCGCCTGTTATTTCTGTAATAACAGAAATAACAACCGGATAATCATATCACGAGCACTGCCAATTTCAACCGGAAAAATGGGCCGGGGACGATGAATCCCAGCTCTGAGGAAAACTAAAGTGCGAGCCGGAATCCCAGGCAGCGATGACGCAGGTCCGGTGGATCGTCGTGGCGGTAAGCGAGCCAGAGGCAATCCGTGTTCGTGGTCATAAACGATCCGCCTACCAGGACGCGGTGCCCGGCCGGCGGTGAGTGCTGCGATTGACCATCCGCGATATCGGCGTATTTCTCCGCCAGCCACTGCCACGCATTGCCGACCATATCAAAGAGGCCAAAAGCGTTTGCGGGAAAGCGGCCGGCGGGAACGGGAGAATCTGCCAGACTGCCGCCGAAACAGCACCGGCCATCGGGCGGCTCGTCTCCCCAGGGGAATCGGGCGCCGGTGATGCCGCCCCGCGCTGCGTATTCCCATTCGTCGGCTCGCGGCAGCCGGTAAGGCTTGCCTGTGACGGAGCGCAGCCATTCAACGTATGCATCGGCGTCACAGGCGGAGACGCCGCAGACCGGTAGGTGCGCATCCGCCAGAGCCGGATCATTCCAGTCAACGGGGTGATCGTGACCCGTCTCCTTCAGAAAGATCTCGTACTCCGCACGAGTGGAGTGTCGCGCGCCCAAATAGAATGCGGAAACGAAAACTTCTCGTGGATGCGGCCACCGGTATGGCAAAGAGAATGACGCCGAACGTTCCGGAACGGACAGCAGGGCACAGCCTGCCGGGATCGCAAGCAACTCGGGTTCGATCGCGGTCATTTCGGGGGCGCCTTCCACAGCACTGCCCTGGCGTAAGCCCCCTGAAGCGCGAGGGCCAGCCGGCCATCAGCTTGCTTGACCTCGTCCACGCCGTAGTACAGCGTGACAATTTCGCCCGGATGCACCTCAACGGAACTCGGGTATCCGCAATCCAGGTTGTGCGCGTCGTCTGCCAGGACGATCAGCTCGGGCCCCCATGTCATTCCGTTATCGCTGCTGAATAAGGCACGGACCCCAAAAGGCCGGTTCCGCTCGCCAAAAGCCAGCAGCAGACGGCCATCGCTCAGCCGGATGACGTCGGCGGGGTGCTCCCGATCTGCCGTGACCTGGCGCGGCGCTGTCCACGTCCGCCCCTGGTCGGAAGACAAACAGACGGCAAGATGACCGCCGCCGTGCGATCGCGCCATGGCCAGCAGTCTTCCGTCCGACAGCGGCAGCAGCGCCGTCTCGTTGTAGTGATCGGCGATCACAGTCGGATCACCCCAGGTGCGGCCGCCGTCCCCCGATCGGTATACCAGGGAAGTCTCGTGATTCAGACCCGGGCCGCGCTCATAGTAGACATTGAGCAGCACTGTACCGTCGGGCAGTTGCACGATCTTGCCGAACGGAGAGGCCCCTTCGGCGGGATCGATCGGCGATTTGACCGGCTCGCTCCACGTCCGGCCGCGGTCTTTCGAAAAGACCGTGTAGAGGCCGTCGCGGATCAGCGGTTTGAGGCGTGTACCGTCCGGACCGTAGCTTCGATCGATGATGTAAGTGACGAGGACGGTTCCATCCCGGAGTTGGCCGACCGCCGGATTGCGGTCGTCCATGGGCTTATCCGCCAGCAGTTGCACAGACCATGTCTTGCCGCCATCGGTGGAGCGAATCCAGTCCAGCCGGCCATTCCTGCCAACGTGAGTGTCTCCGCCGCGCACTGCTGCGCCTAATTCGCCGTTGTCAAGCCGGATCAGCACGGGAAAATAACCGCCACCGGCGACCGCATCCACCCTGGTGGCGGCCATTTTGCGCCCCAGCATCACGGTATACGGCTGGCCGGCAATCGCGATGCCGGTAGCTAGAAGAAGTGTCGCTAATCTTGTGCGCATGGTGGTTTGTAGCGGTGAGCTTGGTGTGGGCTGGTCACACGAGCGTCAAAGAATTCGATCGTTCGGCGCAGCGCCGCTGCCTGCCGGATCGCGAGATCCGGATCGTAGTAGTTAGTTTTGAACTGAATGAGCCGGGGTTGGATCGACTCCGCTGTCGGACACAATCCTTCGATGTACGGTTCGCTTTGCGTCTCCGTCAACTTCTGCCCTCGGAACGCAGGTTCGAGGTAGGTCAGCTTCCAGGCGCCATAGGGAGGATCGCCGCCATATGCGCTGAACCGGGCATGGAATTCGTGCCAGGAGATCGGCGCAGAGGGATCGAGCAGAACGGTATAGCACCAGTAAGAATGCCGGTAACCTGCAGGCGTACGCTGCGGGGACAGCCACGAACAACCGGCAATTGCCCGTTCAAACTGGCTTGCGGCGAAGAGACGCATATCCACGAGTTCCTGCAGGCGCTCAACCTGCCCCAGGGCAACCGCAGCACACAGGTCGGACATTCGGTAATTAAAGCCAAACGAGGAATGGCGATCATAGCTAGGGCTTTGGATCACCTCGCGCCGGATCTTGGCGCCTCCTGCTTGCGGACTCACGGCGGCGTATCCCAGATTTGCGAACCGCCGGATGCGTTCGGCCAGTGCGGCGTCATTCGTGGTCATCATTCCGCCTTCGCCGCTCGTCATGTGCTTCGAGCTCTGAAAGCTGAAACTGCTGGCATGCGCGATCGTTCCGCATACGCGTCCGTCGATCGTGCCCAGGAAACACTGAGCATCATCCTCGACAACCCCGAGATTGTGGCGGGCCGCGATTTTCATGATAGCGGGCATGTCGGCAGGCAGGCCGTAGAGCGCCACGGGAATGATTGCCTTTGTGCGCGGGCCGATGCGGGCGGCGATCGACTGCGGATCGATGTTCCAGGTGTGCGGGTCGATATCCGCAAAGACGGGTGTCGCTCCGGCGTGCAGCGCGGCCATCGCAGTGGCGGACATCGTAAGCGGCGGAACGATGACCTCGTCGCCCCGGCCGACGCCCAAGGCGGCCAGAGCTGCATGCATGGTAGCGGTGCCGTTGGCGAATGAGATCGCGTAGTCTGCTCCAAATGTTTGCGCGAACGCCTGTTCAAGGCGCGCCGTCATACTGCCGGAGAGCGACGTTCGAAACTGGGTCTCAAGTACCTCCAGAACATACCCGCGTTCTCTCTCTCCGATTCGGCTGATTGGTTTCAATGACTGGTCCCCTTTCACTGGAAGGCGGCGATCACCCCGTCACTGCTGCCGGCGCGAGAATGACGGCTCTGCCGCGAGACGCGCTCTCTTCCGCCGCGAGCAGCGCGCGGAGTACCTGTCTCTCATCCTGCAATGAGCGGGCGTATGTTCGTTCCCCTTGCGCAGCCGCCACGAAATGGCGGATCTCGGCCCGGTACACGTCTTCGTACGTATATCCCGCGGGCAGTTTTTCTACTCGTACTTCGCCCGATGCCGGGCGGATCCGCATCGATTCCCATGTCCACTCAACGGTGCACGCCTCGCCCCAGGCGCGCCATTGCGTGTCGGGCGGGCGCTGCAGCACGTCGCAGTGGAGTGCGGCCGTGATGCTGCCCGAGTCGAGCAGCACGTCATAGATGTCGTAACCTGATGCCGCAGACAACGAGCTCCGGCGCACCGCCTGGCACAGCACTGAACGCGCCGGACCGGCCAGCCACTGAAACAACTGAATCTGATGCACCAGTACGTCGAATCCCATGCCTCCATTTCTACGATCCGCCGCATAGAAGTTCAGCCCCTCATACGGGTGCCAGCCCGCCAAGTGCGCGCCGAAATGCGAATGGAAGCAGAGAATGGGGCCGAGATCGGCCGTTTCAACCATCTTCTTCAGTGTGGAATGAAACGGGTAATGCAGCCAGGTACAACTGGGTGCGACCAACTTTCCCGCGGCGCGGGCCGCACTTTCGATCTCGTCCAATTCTGCCATGGAAAGACAGAGCGGGGCCTCCGAGAAGACGTGGCATCCCGCCCGCAACGCCGCGAGCACCATACCGCCATGCAGCGAGGGAGGAACGGATACGGCGGCAGCATCTGGCTGCTCCGCCAGCGCCTCTTCGAGCCGGGCCACAGTTCGAATGCGAAATTGGCTCGCGGCGGTCTCACGCCGGTCCGGGCGCAGATCGAAGGCCATGACCTCCAGCCCGGCGCCGATCAGGTCGCGAATCCGCCGCTTTCCCATCGACCCACAGCCGATCACCAATGCTTTGCGAAGATTCGTTCCCACAACTCCTCTCACTGCGCTCCGATATCGGGATCAATCGTCATGGCTTGTAGAATGTCCCGCCCACATAGCGAGCCGCCGAGGCCGGGTCGCCTGCACGCTCGTTGTTGAACCAGTAGACTGTGAGGACGCGGCCGTCAGCAAATTGCACGGAACTCGGATAGCCCAGATCGCTCGTGCCGCCGTCGTCCCGCAGCACAATCTCGCGGTTCACATCCCAGGTCCGCCCTTCATCGCGGCTGATGCACGCGCGGATGCCGAACGGCTTCTTCCGATAGCCGTACACACACAGCAGCCGGCCGTCGCGCAGCTCGAGCACTTCGGCGGGATACCCCCAGATCGCCGTCTTGACGGGAGCGGACCACGTCCGTCCCTCGTCGCTCGATTCGCTCTGCCATAGATAGCCCTCCTGACTGTCCGGCCAAAGCTCCGACCGTCCTGCCGTGATCCGGATCATGCTGATGAGCTTGCCGCTTTTCAGCCGCGTCAGGCTTGGCTCCTCGAAGTTGCGGCGGTTCCCGGGGTCCTCCGCAATGAGTGACGGGCTACCCCACGTTTCTCCGCGATCACTGGACCGGATCAGCCAGCAGCGCGACCAATCCAGGCCGGAGCGCTTCGGACCTTCGTCGTACACCGCCATAAGCAACGTATGATCTGGGAGTTCAATCGCCGGGCACCGCGCCGAGATCGGAGGCAGGCCTTCGACCCGAACGGCGCGCCGCGCGGACCAGGTCTTTCCACCGTCGGCGGAACGGCGAGTCCATTCGTTTTCAAAGGTAGGCGCGAAGGATCGCGTTCCACCCGGAAAGCCCAGAGGCAAAGGGCTCAGCGACCAGCTATAGAGATTCACCAGCAGGGTGCCGTCGGAAAGCTGCGTGACTGGCACGTCCTGCGTCTGGGAAAAACGATACGTCTCGTCATCGAAAACGGCCTTTGGCGACCACGTCCGGCCGCCGTCACGCGAACGGATGAAAACGCCCCTCGCAGTCGGGTCCAGATGGCCCCGCTGCTCGGGACCGCGTGCGTGCGCCTCCCGCACCGTAATCAGCAGGTCGCCGTTGTGGAGCCTGGTCAGCCACGGCGTAATGTAATACTGTGTCTCGTCGCGTAAGATCGCGATGTGTTCCATGCCCGCGGCCCCCGCGACAGAAACTACCGCAGCAGCGAGCCAGGCACGCTGGAAGAATCGCCCCATATGCGCTCGTCTGAGGACCTTTTCAAAATCGCAATCGCAGCGACATTTGCATGTCTCTGGGTTCACTCGCGCTGAAGATTTTACCGAAATTGGGATTGGAGACATCCGTAATGGCGAAGCCCCAGTTCGGATGATTCAGCGCGTTGAACATCTCCCAGCGGAATTCCAGCCGTAAGGTTTCCCGAATATCCGTATTCTTCTGAATCGCTACGTCCCAGTTCCGCAGGCCTGGTTGCCACAACGTGTTACGCTGCGCGGTGCCGTACCGGTATCTCGGGATCGCGAATGCCGTCGGGTCAAACCAGAAGTTTATGCTTCGCTGCGAAGACGGCACATTGCCATAGTCCGGTTTCAGGACATCCGCCCGCGGGACGATCGATTCTCCTGCGTTGAGGTTAGAGCTGGGAATGGTAGCGGTCGATGGAAATCCCGTGCGGAGCGTGACGATGCCGCTGACCTGCCACCCGCCGAGCAGCTTGCCCGCAGCGCCTTGCGTGTTTCCGCCATAATGCTTGCCGGGCCCCACCGGCAGTTCGTAGAGATAGTTCATCGTGAACACGTGGCGGACATCGAAATCGTTCGAACCCTTATCCTGGCGTAGATTGTTCGGGTCGGGATGAAAATCCTGCTGTAAGTCCACAGTGTTACCCAGTGACTTCGAAAAGGTGTAGGACGCATTGAAAATGAGTCCTTTGGCGAAACGCTGCTCCGCGGTCAGCAGCAGCGCGTTGTAATTGGAGTCGCCGTACATCTGCCAGGCCAGGATCCGTCCGTATGCCGGAAACGCGCGGCGAGGCTGAACGGGTAGCGGCGAAGGGGGCGCAAGGTTGGCGTTGACTTCATCGACCAGGTGCGTCGTTTTCGACCCGAGATATTCGGCGCGGACGCCCAGCGAGGATGTGATCGAGCGGCCAACGGAAAAGCTCCATTGTTGCGTGTATGGGTTCAGGAATGTTTGCCGGTTGCCGTTCGGCGCGAGCGAAACGAACAGCCCGAATGCCAGGCTCTTCAGCGGGTCGGTAGGGTTAGTGACATTCAGCCGGTTCCATCCGAGTTGGGGGATCCTCGGGTCCGAGTTAAACACGGGCCATTGCGTGAACGGTGGTGAGGTAAATCCGTTCGTAATGACGTTGAACGCGGATTGCTGGCCATAGAACCAGCCGTAGCCGCCGCGAACCACCGTCTTCGCGCTACCGCCCACACGGTACGCGAAACCGAGGCGAGGAGCGAAGTTGTTGGTATCAGCCAGGAAGTTAGCATTGTCCGGCAGAGTCCCATGGGGCAGGTCGGGCCGCACTGCAGTGAAGAAGTTTCCAAGGTCGGCATTCTTCGAATACAGGAGCCCGCCCATTCCATTGCCGAGGTTGGGATCGAATGCCGCGAGTTTGCCGTTTTTCTCTTTGATCGAGGTCTGAAGCTCATAACGCAGCCCGATGTTGAGAGTGAGATTCGGTGTAACTTTCCAATCATCCGCTACGAAAGCGTTGACGCTGTTACGGGCGGTGAATGCAGTCCGCGTCGGTGTCAGCGAGATGAGCGCGGAGGAATTATCACCCAGCAGGAAGTCCGCGAATCCGTCGCCGGTGAATGTGCCGGAGAAAGTATAGCTGCCAGTGGCATGTGTGGAGTCCTTGTCGTCCGAAGAGGTATGAATCACATCGGCGCCGATCTTGAGATTATGCGCGCCAACGTTCCAGGAGAACGTGTCGACCCACTCGAAATTCGTCAGGGTGCGATACCAGGAGCGGCTTTCGCCGAGACCAGTGATGGCAGACGAACCGATGCCGACACTTTCGATGAATCCCTGTGCCGCCGGGTCCTGGGGGGACGCATAGGTGAGGCCGAGCTGGTTGGTGATGTTGACGCCCTGATTTTGCGGGATCCGGTTAGAGGTATCCCGGTCTAGCCCGAAGCGAAATTCGTTTACTTTATTGCCGAACGTGTGGGTCTCCCCGATCGTGACGTGGTGAATTGTGTTCTGCGTCGTAAGACCGCCGATATTGGGAAACGTGCCCGGACTGCCCAGCGGACCCTCCTGGTACGCGTAGCGGCCGAAGAGCATATCCCGATTCGTGAGGATCTGATCGTAGCGCGCCAGCACCGTGTTCTGATCTGTAACCTGGCGTGGATTGGAAATGAAGTTACGGGCGGCCAGCGGATTGGAAGTGTTTGGAGCGGGATAAAACTTCGCCACGTTTTGGGAGATCGGATCCAGGCGCGAGGTGGGAATGATGTTTCCCGGAAACGGCATGCCGCTCAGTGGGTCGATGATCGGTTTGCCGAGGGAGCTGAGATCTCCCGAAGCTTCCGCCGCAGTCGGTACACGCGCTGACGCGGTGAGCCCTTTTCGGATCCTCCGGCCTTCATAGTTACCAAAAAAGAATGCCTTGTTGCGGACAATGGGACCGCCCAGCGAAGCACCGAACTGGTTCTGCCGGTAGGGCGGCTTTGTGGCGGAGAAAAAGTTCCGGGCATCGAGCTTATCGTTGCGCAGAAACTCATATGCCGAGCCATGGAAGCTATTGGTGCCGGACTTGGTGATCACATTCACGATCGCCGCGCCGCCGCCGCCGGACTCGGCCGAGTATTGGCCGACCTGCATCTTAAACTCCTGGATCGAGTCCACCGGAGGCGCGATGCTGTAGCTGTTGAAGAATTGCTCCTTGTTCTGAGTCCCGTCGAGTCGATACTCGTTCATCTCTGGGAAAAGTCCCGCCACTGACGGCGCAAAGTCTTTCCCGGTAAAACCCTTCCGAAACTCGCTCGGCTGCGACTCGTTCGTGCCGGCAGTCAGCGTCGTGAATGCCATGAAATTCCGGACGTTGAGCGGCAGTTCTTCCACTTGCCGCGTATTGACGACGGCTCCGATCGAGGCGTTCTCGGTGTTGAGAATCGGCGCGGCGCCACTCACCGTGATTTCCTGCTGCACGCTGGCCACGCTCATTTCAAAGTCGATGCGTGCCTGTTGCGTAACTTCCAGAACGATGCCTTTCATTACACGCACCGCGAAGCCCGAAGCGGATGCTGAAACGGTGTATACACCCACCGGAAGATTGCTGACAAGATAGTTGCCTGAGGCATCGGTTTGCGCGCTGCGTACGAGGCCTGTCTGTTCGTTCGTGCAAGTCACCGTCGCGGTAGAGAGGAGCCCGCCGGCGGCATCACGAACGGTCCCTAGAATCGTTCCAGTGACTACCTGTGCCAGTCCGGGAGCTGCGCCTACGATGGCGGCCAGAGTCAGCCAAATAATTCGAGAAATTCGCGGTCTTAGCATCTCTCCCCCACATACTATGAACTTAGTAACTGTGATACACGGAAGCGGCTCGTCCGTTCTTTGCAGTTTTTTCGAATGGCGCGGCAAATTGTGAAACGCTTTCTTCAACGTTCGGTTTCGGACTCAAACTTCCAAACGCTCAGCCGCCGAACGTCGTCTTGGACGTCGTGAACTAATTCGGACTTGAGCAGGTCATACTGCCGTCTCGCAGCGATGCTCTGTCCAGCGCGCTGGTATATCAGGGCGAGGCGGTACCGGGCGCCTCGATTCTCCGGATCCAGTTGCAGGCCTCGCTCGTACTCGCGAATGGCACGGGCTCTGTTTCCCTTCGCCTCCAGCACCGCCCCCAGCCCGAAATGTGCTCCGGCATAGCCGCTGTATAGCGCCAGCGACCGTTCGAAGTGGGCTTGCGCCTGATCCAAGTAGTTTTCCGCCAGCGCAATCTCGCCGAGCCGGCATTCAGTAAGCGGGTTCTCGGGATTCACGGTGAGGCTTCGCTCCATCCACTGCCGGGCCACGGCCCGATTATTCATTGCGAGGTAAGTGGCTCCGATCGAGTACCACGCGCGGGCCTGGAGCCCGGGCAAGGTTGCGGCTGCCTGGAATGCCTCCAGAGCCCGGTTGAACTCGGCGTGATTGTAGTAGGCTTGCCCCAGCAGCAGTCGCGGCAGCGCTTCGTAAGGTTCTGTTTTGACGTACCGCTGTAACAGCCCGATCGCCGAAGAAAACTCCCGCCGCCGCGCCAGTTCCTCACTCAAAGCGCACCAGGCGCCGGCGTGGCGAGGCGCCAACTGAATTGCCCGTTGCAGAGACGGAATCGCCGCACCGTCGCGAGTAGCGCGGTAACTTAGTCCGAGATAGTAGTAAAGGTCGGCGAAATCCGATCGATATGTCTCGGCCCTTTTCAAGTTCGTGATTGCGGCAGAGTAGTCATGAAGATAGTAATCAGCCAGGCCCAGAAGGTAGGTAGTTGTGAAGCCGGGCTGGCAGTTGTATGCCGGCAAGAGGTGTTCGCGAGCATTCGTATACTTATGGGCCAGTCCATATAACTTGCCGAGTTCGAGGTGGATCGAACACCGTGCCGCATCCGTTTGGGCGGCACGCAGCGCAGACTCGGATGCGGCAATCCTTTCCCCCGACGTCCGCCCTTCTCCCAGACCGTGCACCGCGGCCGCCAACCAAATCGCCAATGCGACTCCGCTACTGCGGCGCGGATGCATGATCATGTAGCTTCAGCTTGCGGAATGCCGCCAGAGCGGCTTCCGATTTTTCCGGCTGGCGCAGACGCCGGTACGCCAGCGCCAGTTGGTAATAGGCCGCGGCACTCGCCGGATCCGCCTGGACGGCGCGTTCCAGCAGCCGGACCGCTTCCAGAAATTCGCCATCGGCAGCATGAATCTTGGCCAACCCGCACAACGCATCGACTTCCGCCGGGTCTTGTTGGATGGCCGTAGTATAGGAGCGGCGGGCGCCGGAGCGGTCCCCCAATTTGTCGAGCGCCACTGCCGTCTTGCGGTAGAGCGATGCCGCTGCGGGTGAGAACGCCTCGGCTCTCCGATATGCCGCAAGCGCCTGCTGGTGCCGGCCCAGCCCCATATAAATATCTCCCAGCGACGTCCACATATCCCCCGGATGCACATCAAGTTCGATGGCCCGGCGCATTGCCTGCTCGGCGATTTCGGGCCGGCCAGTAAGATATGACGCCAGCGCGTTCCCGAATTGAATCTTGGCGGACGCGGGAAACCGCCGGCTCGACTCTTCGAACAGCCGAGCGGCCTCTGCGTCGTGCTGTCCGTTGACCAGCATGATGCCCAGGTCGTAGGCATAGTGCTCGTTCCCAGGTTGCAGGCTGTGCGCCTTCTTCAGCGCGACGATCGCCGGCTCCGCTTTTCCCAGAGACGAGTAGCACAGCCCCAGCAGGTAATAATGCGCCGGAGCCCCGGCGGCCGGAGGAGGTTGCCTTTCGAGGAGGGCGAGCGCACCTTGCCGGTCGTTGGTCTGATATAGGAGCTCCGCCAGGCGGTAGCTGGTTTCATAATGGGCCGGCATCAGCTCGTGGGCCTGCCTCATGTGCTCGAGCGCCGATCGGTGATCTCCCGACGCCGCTTCCAGAGTCGCCAGATTGAACAGCGCCGGCGCGAGCCGCGGATTCAGCTTCAGAGTTGTCTTGAGTTCTGCCGCGGCCGCCGGCAAATCCCTCTGAGCGAGGCGGTTTAGAGCGAGATTGTAATGCGCGTGCGTGTACGCAGGGTTCAGCCGGATGGCCGTACGGAATGCCTGCGCTGCCGCTTGCGGCTGGCCGCGCCGGTCTTGGAGAGCGCCCAACAGATTCCACAACTCCGGGCTTTCCCGCTTCTGGATCGCTTTTAGCAGTGCCGCCTCCGCCTCCAGAAGACGGTTCGTCCGCAGCAACTCGCCAACATCCTCCGCGCTGTTTTCGGCCGAGAGTAGGTCGCATGACAGCAGCAGGGCCGGAATAAGTGCAAATATGCGCTTCCGCTTCATGGTTGCCAGAACGTCCCGCCGATGTAATATCGACCCAATGTATTGAAGTAATAAGCCGTGAGGACCCGGCCATCCGGCAATTGCATCGATTCCGGGTACCCGATGTCGCTGTTGAAGAAGTCGCGCCGCAGCACGACCTCGTTGTTGATATCCCATGTTTCGCCGTCGTCGCGGCTGAAGCAGGCGCGAATGCCGGCCGGATTCCCATGACGTCCGGCGCGGTATCCGTAGGTGCAGAGCACCCGACCGTCCTTCAATTGCAACAGGTCGGCCGGGTGGCCGATCATCGGAGTCGGCGCGGCTTTGGACCAAGTCTTTCCGTCATCGTTCGAATGGCTGATCCAGATGGCGTTTGCCGGACCCGAATTCCGCATCGCCGCGATTATCTTCCCGGTGCGCAAACGGACTAGCGCGGGTTCCTCGAAATAGCCCAACTTCCCGCCGGGATCATCGGCAATTGTCGATAGGTACCGCCACGTCCTGCCTTTATCAGTGGACTTGAGGACGAAGGCCGACCAGTTCTGCGGATCGGCTTTCGTGTAATAAGCCTCCATCGGCATCAGGATCGATCCGTCGGGCATCTCAAGCGGAGCGTCAGTCGGACCTTCGATGTCACTGGATGGCATTCCGTCAGCGGTCACATATTGCGGCTTCGACCAAGTCCTGCCGTTATCGTTCGAGAGAATCGTGTAACTGGCGCGCTTCATCCCCCTTCGTCCTGGAAGAGTGCCGGTGGGATCGCCGGGATTCCTGCCGAAGTGACTGAGCCAGTCAAATGTGCCGTCGGGACGGTAGAGCGCATTGACGAAAATGTTCATCAGAATCGTTCCGTCCTTGAGTTGGAGTCCGCAACCTTCGCGCTCGTCGAGATCCGATAACCCACCCACGACCTGGCGCTCGCCCCAGCTTTTTCCGTGATCGCGGGAGCGGAGCAGGATCACATCGCCATCCGGCGAGATGTGATCGGTGGCTTCGCGGAACGTCAGCAGGATTTCTCCATCACGGAGCGGAATGAGGTCGGCGGGATGCGTGTGGCGGTAGCCGTTGGAGTAGATCAGGAAATGCTGCATTTCGCGCGCGTCCACTAGCTCGTGGTACTCGTTTGTGGCCAGCACCTGGTTCGCTTCTTTAACGCGGTTTATCTCGCGCTGTAGTTGAGCCACCTGCTCGGCCAGCGCGTTCGAGCTATCTCCGGTATCGCGGCGTTCTTTGATCATGAACCAGGAGTTGGGCCAGCGTGGGAAAGGCACGATCTCGACTTTGATTTCTATAGGCGCGCCTGCCGCGATAACTGTTTCGGGTACCGTGAGACGATAAATGCCGCTGCTGCCGCTAAGCTCGAATTGACGGTGCGGGCTGGCGAACGGCCACTCCACTTGCTTCGCTTCGTAGTTCAGTTCATAGGCGCCTTCACGCCAGCTTTTATTGCGGGTGACCCCCAGGTCGAAAGTAAGGGCGTAAGCTCCGTTCACGAAAAGCCTGGCCTGCGGACCTTTGGAGATATCCGGCGGCGTCGTTGCACTGGCCGCAATGAACCGGAAAATGGTCCTCGCCTTCCGCGGCGCCACAGCCGTTCTCCAGATGACAATGTTGTTCTTCATCTGACCCGGCGACCACCACTCCGCGGTCATATACCCCTTGGAAGGACCTCGAAAATCCACGGACGAAGTCAGAAAATCGTGCGGATGACTAAAGACGATCTCCTGAAAACCTTCGACTTCCTGGATAGACTCGGTGTGCACAGGGCGAGCGCCGGACAGCAGCATCAGCATGGCGGCCGAAACGATGCCCAGCCCGATTCGGAGTCGCTTCATCGTGTCCCCTCACGCTCGGATTAACTGGCATCCACGTTAACGGCAGCAGAGTAGCACGCTCCGGGGAGGTTTTCGCCTCGCATAACGGCGCATCGAAAAAACCGCTAATCGGGTCAAATAGAAAGCAAAGGCTCCGAAGTCGAGTCCGAGCTCGTCAGGGGCGCGCACGGCATGCCCTTCCCGTCGAAACTCTTCGGCGGAAATTTTCCAGCCTCTGTCGGGAAAACCAGTCCGGATGAGCACATATATACTCTTAGGACTCTCTGAGTAACCGGGCGGAAGGGAGGGGAATGAACGAGGCGGAAGCCACGAAGCTGGTCGACGAGCTGTTTGCATCCTGGTATTCCGCCCTCGTCCATTATGCGGTTCGCAGTACCGGCCACCTGGAGCTTGCGGAAGATCTGGTCCAGCAGGTTTTCATGCTGCTTTATAAGGACCTGCGTGCCGGAAAGGAAATTGAGAATCCGAAGGGCTGGACCCTATGTGTGCTGCGGCGGGAGATCCACAAGCAGGTCCGGATACATTCCAAAGAATCTCTCGAACCAATTGAAGCACTGGACATGCTGACCTCTGGTGAGGATGCCGGCTCACACCGGGTTGACTCGGAGGACCTCACCCGGTTGTTCTCAGTTCTGACCAGACGTGAAGAAGAAGTGATTCTTCTCCGGCTGCAATCTTTGAAGTACAGGGAAATCGCCGGACAGCTCGGAATCAGCACGAAATCCGTAAATACGCTGCTCGCTCGGGCGCTCCGGAAACTCCAGCAGGCTGCCTCACGGAAGCCGGCGAAATGCGCGATCGCGAACGAAGCGGAACCATATGCGGCAAAAACACTGCAATGACGAGTCTCTGATCGGATACCTCGACGGAGAACTCTCGTTCGGCGCGCAGCGACGAGTCAGGAAACACCTGAAAGCTTGCTGGATCTGCCGCACGGCGCTCAGGGAGCTCGAAGAAGAGGTGTCCTGGATCGCTAGAAGCGTGAACGAGTCCGGTTTTTCAGGTTCGGATCGGATTGGTGCTGCGCGGCGGATTTTCCTTGCCAGGCGCCAGGAATTTGAGCGGACCGTCGAGCGGACCCCGCAATTCCCCGTGCTAACCAGCCGCAGATTTCCATATCCCTTGTTTGCCGCCGGCGGCCTTCTCGCTTGTCTGTTTCTGCTCGTGATCGGGATCGGCCAGCATGCACCTTCGCATGCTTCTTTGCAGGAATTGGAGGCGGCACGAGACGCCGACGAAGCGCTGCTCCGTAGTGACGCCTTGATCCATCAGTCGTTCCAGGTAACCATTCTTCAGACCAAACCGGTACGGGAGACGCACACTTCGAGAGTGGAATGCTGGTCCGATTGGCACACGCGCCGCTTCGTATCGCGGCAGATGCGGGCGGGACACTTGAAGCACGCCGTGTGGCGTACCTCCCCCGGCCACGAGTATGTCTACAACGCTGCGATGAGCCCGGCCGTATTCTCATGGCGCCAGCCGCACTCGCAGATGCTGCCGCTGACCGAGCTCTATCGCTGGGGTCTGGAGCCGGATGAGCTCGAGCTAGCGTTCACCAAGTGGCTGGAATCACGCGACTGGGCGCCTATCCGTATTGCTTCCGATTTCGCGTGGTTCAGCAGCCAGGATGGCGTGACTATCTCCGCGGAGCGGACTTTCTCCGAGTCTGGCGAAGCCGTGGTTCGATTGGTTGCGGATAAGTGGAGAGGAAGAGTCCATGTGAAAGCTTCTCTCGAAATCGAGCCAGGCAGCTCGCTTGCCCGTCTCGAGAAGATCAGTTTCGAAACGCCCGAGCGTTCTGTCGCATTTGCCATTCGCGCAGAGCGGGCGGAAACCATCGCCGCGCGTTCGCTCACCACGAAAATTTTCGAGCCAGACCGCAGCTTGATGCAGCGGGCGATCCCTCCCCGCGCGGCTGAGCCAACCTTCGTGCCGGTGCCGGATGCGCTCCCGGCCCAAGTACATTCATGGCAACTGGACGAAATCGAAGTGAAGGTGTTCTATGCACTCCATCAGGTGCAGGCATGTTTAGGTGAGCCGGTGGAGGTGATCCGGGAGCCGCAAGCCATTTTCGTTCGAGGTCTGACTCAAACGCCGCAGCGCAAGGCTGAGTTGTTCGAAGCGCTTGGGAGTCTGGATGCGTCGTCGCTTTTGAGAACGGAAATCCGCTCGGTGGATGAAGCTTTGCCGGCGGTAAGTGTGCCGGCGGCCTCCAGTGAGTCTGTGTCGCCTTCCCGCCTGCCAATCGAGAAGCAGTTGAAAGCCCATTTCAAGATGCACGATCGCGATCCCGCGAGCCTCAATCGCCAGGTCGTCGATCTTGCCAATGATGCTGTCTCGCTGGCGGATTCGGCACTGAGCCATGCCTGGGCCGTGCGCAGGCTGGCGGAACGCTATCCAGCAGGCCACATCACACGGTTCAACCCCAGCCTGCAAGCGCTGTTGAATATCATGCTGCGTGACCATGTTTCCGAGCTGAAAACGCGGGCCGGCCGGCTGGATGCGCTGCTAGCTCCGGCGCTCGCAGCCGTGGTCGGTGAGCCCGTTGCTCATGCGGAAGAGCTACCGTCCGGTAATGAGAAGGCATACCGGAACGGGTATCCCGGATTGCTGCTGCATGCAGTCAGCCGGACCAATGCTCTGGTGCTGGATTTGTTTGCCGGCGCACCCCTGACCGAAGCGCAGGCGCTCGCTGAGTCGCGCGACCTCCTGTCAGGGCTGGGAACAATGAAATCCGTTCTGCGGGAATTTGAGAATCGCATCGCGGCGGAGTTCGCAGGAAGCCCGCGCCTGCAGACTGCGGCGCAGCCGCCCGCAGACGCAACCGATCAGACGGAGGGGAGATAAAACATGAAAACGAGATGTTCCGTTTGCATGGCATCGCTGGTAGCGGTGCTCGTTTCCGTGCCCGCGCTTCTGCTCGCGCAGCAGAGCACGGCGCAACTTACCGGAAGTATAACGGACGCCTCCGGAGCAGTTATCCCCGGCGCCCAAATTACAGTTACGAATGAGGGCACAGGAATCAAGCGGGAAGCCAAATCGAACGAGCTGGGCTTTTATACAGTTCCACTGCTGCCGCCGGGTAACTATCGCGTCACCGTGCAGCGCGAAGGCTTCCGGCCAATCATGCGCTCGGGAATAGTCCTGGAAGTAGACCAGGCGGCCCGCATCGATTTCGCGCTGGAGGTCGGCGCGGTTTCCGAGGCGGTGGAAGTGGTTGCCAATGCATCGCGGGTTGACACGCAGAGCGCGACATTGAAAGAAGTCGTGGATCAACGCCGCATCCGCGAGCTGCCCCTCAATGGACGCGACGCCACGCAGCTCATCCTCCTGCTGCCGGGCGTCTATGGCACCACTGACACATCAGGTCTGCGCCAGGGCGGCTCCGGACGAAGCATTGTCCAGCCAGGAATTGCCTCGAATGGGGCGCGAAGCAACATGGTGAACTATGCGCTCGACGGCGCTTATCATAACGACACGTACACCAACGTCAGCCTCGCGATGCCGAATCCGGATGCCCTTCAGGAGTTCAGCGTTCAGACCAATAATTTCAGCGCGGAGTTCGGCCGCAGCGCGGGCGCGGTGGTAAATGCGGTCACCCGTTCAGGTACGAACTCGCTGCACGGCAGCCTTTTCGAGTTTCATCGCAATAACGCGCTGAACGCCCGAAATTTCTTTGCTTCGACGGACGACGGTCTGAAACGCCACCAGTTTGGCGGAACGATTGGTGGGCCCGTGTATATTCCTCGCCTGTATAATGGCCGCGATCGCACATTCTTCTTCTTCTCCGAGCAGGAAACGCGGCAGGTTCAAAGACCTGCTACCAGCAGCGTCACAGTACTCACAGCGGCGCAGCGCCGCGGAGATTTCTCAGCATCCGGCGCTCCCATAATCGATCCTTCGACCGGGCAGCCGTTCCCCGGAAACCAGATTCCGATATCCCGCTTGAATCCGCTCACGAAGAATATTCTGGACCAAATCATTCCGCTGCCTACCGAGCCGGACACGGGTTTGTTTTGGTATACGGTTCCCAACAACAGCAATGAGCGGCAAATCGTTTTGAAGATCGACCATCAACTCACGCCGAAAGACGCATTGACGGGTCGTTACTTCTACAACTATTTCCGCATGCCGGCAAACGATTCGCCGATTGTGTTTGCCACTCGCCCCGAACGAGTCACTCCCAGCCACAACTTCAGCATCGGACATACCCACATCTTCAGTCCCACACTGCTGAACCAGGCGCAGTTCTCGATCAATCGGAGATCGGATACGGGCACGCCTGTGTGGACGACGAGTCTGGCCGACCTGGGCATGCAGAATATTTATACGGACAGGCCCCATCCGACCTTCGTCATGAGCGTGAGTGGAGCCTTCTCTGTCGAAACCACGGAAGCGATCGTCACAGCGCCCCACGCGTACACGATTTCGGACACGCTGCGCTGGACGGCGGGCAGGCACCAGACGAATTTCGGATTCGAATACCGCTATCAGTCGCTCTACAAAAACTACCGCTGGCTCCTTGATCCGTATATGACCTTCGATGGCGCCTATACCGGATTCGGCGTCGCCGATTTCTTCCTGGGGCTTCCCAACACACTGACCCAGAGCGCATTCGGCGAGGTGGGCGACATGCACCTGCCGGCTTACACCGCGTTTGCTCAAGACAACATCAAGCTGACTCCACGGCTGACAATCAACGTTGGTATACGGTTCGAACCCTTCATTCCATATGTCGACAAGGGAGACCGCGTCAGTGTATTTCGGCCAGGCTCAAAGAGCAACGTGTTCGTGAACGCGCCTCCGGGGCTGCTGTTTGTGGGCGATCCGGGTGTGCCGCGCGCAGGAACCAATGCAGATCTCAACAATCTTGCGCCGCGATTCGGCTTTGCGTGGACGCCATTCGGCAATAAAACCAGCATTCGCGGCGGATACGGAATTTTTTATGATTCTTCGCCGATGAGCGCAATCGCCAATGTCTTCCAGAATGTTGCCCCCTTTGGGACACGCATCACGCTCCAACCTCCGCCCGGACCTTTCACGGATCCTTACGCGGGAAAGAATCCGTTTCCGATGAAGTTCCCCCCTCCAAAGGACATTGTTTTTCCGGAGGGTCTGACGGCAGCGACGTATCCGGACAAGTTTCGTGCGGCCTATCTTCAGGATTGGAACTTGACGATTGAGCGCGAGATCTTTCCAGATTGGACCCTTTGGGTGGCATACGCTGGATCAAAAGGCACGGCGCTCCTCCAGGGCTGGGAGCTCAACCCTGCCATTTACATCCCTGGCAAATCGACGAGGTCCAATACGAGCAGCCGTCGTCCGTATGCCCCGGCGTACGAGAGCATCGAAATGGTCGGCAGCGGCTCGAACTCGAGCTATAACTCGCTGCAGATTTCTCTCAACAAGCGCTTTGGCAGATCTTATACAGTGCTGGCTAACTATACGTTCGCGAAGTCGATAGATTACGGCTCCGGCGGTGGAACTCTCTGGCCCGATTACAGCGATCCATTCGATTTCAGCCATGACCGCGGGCTTTCCGACTTTCATCACACGCATCGGTTTGTGACATCCGGACTGTGGCAACTGCCGCGGCTGGGCGGCGCCCCTACCCTGGCGAATACCATTCTCGGCGGGTGGAATCTGGCAGGTGTGCTCAGCCTGCAATCTGGCCAACCGTTTTCGATCCGCAGCGGACAGGATAACTCGCTGTCCGGCGTTGGACTCGATCGGGCGGACCTGGTCGGAAATCCCAGCCGTGCCGGCCGCCAGGACCCGAATCGCGACCCTGTGCGCGAATGGTTCAATACGAGAGCCTTTGCGCAAAACGCGATCGGCACTTTCGGCAACTCCGGCCGCAATATTCTATTCGGACCGGCACTCGCGAATGTGGACTTCTCCGCGATCAAGGATTTCCCTTTGCATAATGAATCCGTCCTGCAGTTCCGCGCCGAATTCTTCAACCTTTTCAATCATCCCAATTTCAACCTGCCGGCCAATTCGTTGACTCAATCCACCTTTGGCAGGATCACCAGTGCGCTCGATCCACGGATCCTGCAATTTGGTTTAAAGCTGCGCTTTTGAAATTCGCTCGGATGCGCTTAATGACTGACCACTCAGTAAAATCTTTGCTGGTTCTTCTGGTGATGGCCATGCGGCCGTTCGGGCAGTGTCCGGGACAGACAACGAAAATTCCGGATGCTTCCAGCTTGCTGACGATTGATGGAAACCTGGACGATGCCTTTTGGCGATCCTTGCCTGCCAAAACACTGCACGCGGCCGAGCCCGGTGTGCCTTCCCGTTCAGGGGGTGAAGTGCGTGTGGGGCTGCGCGGCACGTATCTGTGCGTGGGCGCCCATTTGCCGGAACCCGGCGGCAAGGTTCTGGCACGCTCTATCGGACGCAATCCGGTTTGGGAGAAGGACGCGACACACTCACCCGAAGTAGAGGACCGGATTCGATTTCGTTTGCACTATCGCGGGCCTGCAAATAAAGAGCATGAACTGGTGGCCGAGGTAAACCCGTGGAGCGCCTATCGCCTCGAACAGGATGGAGAACTCGCTCACGGCGGGAGCATACTGGCTGCGTCTGCCGTCAACACACAGGGATGGGCCGTGGAAGCGGCCTTTCCCACCGAAATGCTGGACCTCGAACGGGGCGCCGGATCTACCGGCCTTCGCATTCAAGCTGAGCGAATTCGTTCGCGGCGTCCGCTTGCGCCCGAATTTCACTGGGTCTGGCCTGCAATGAACGATTACGCCGACGTTGCCGTTGTTACCAGAGAAGCGCCGGCGCCGCGATGGGCTCCGCCGCTTTTGGGGAACTCGGATCCGCTGCTGGAGGTGGGGCGTGTGCTGCGGATTCCTGGCCTCTCCGCCGAGTGGGACGACCCCGCCTGGCTGAGAGTTGCTGCTTTTCAGTTGCCGGTGAACACGCCGCTGCCACGCGCGCCGCGTTATCCCACGGAGGTGAAATGGGTCCAGGATGGCCAAACTCTCGCGCTTTTGATTCGCGCCACTGAACCGGAGCCTGTGGTCGCACGCGCCGGCGGCCGCGACAGCGCTGTGCCTGCGGATGACAGCATCACCCTATACTTGGCAACGAACGGCTCGAGCTTCCTCCAGGTGTCGGTGAACCCGGTAGGAGCCATCTTTGATGCGATCGGCAAAGGACCCCATATCGAGCGGCCGCAATCAGAGTTCAACTTGGCGCAACTTCAGGTGCGGACCAATATTCGTTACGGCGCCTGGACCGCGCGCATCAACGTCCCCATACAGGAATGCGCGGCCGCGCTGGGTGAAACTGCTATTCCCGATCACTGGCGAATGGTATTAACACGGCGCCGGGCCGGGCGGCCTGGCGAAGCAGCCGAGATCAGCGCATTGCCAGTTATTGATGCCGAGACCTTCTATGGCCCGATGCGATACGGCAGAGTGGTGTTCAGTCACCTCCCGCCTTCCGGCGTCAGGCAGCCTACGGAAAACTGGCAAAATGCCGTTCAGGACGGGGAGCTTGCGAAGAAGCTGGCTGCCATGGATGCTCGGGTGTGGTCGCCGGCGTATCGACGTTATCATGCGGTACGCTCGATGCTGGCGGCCAACATGCGAGCGCGAGTACATAAGGCCGTGCTCGCGGAGCGCCGCGACTGGGAGAGCGTCCACACCCGTTCTGATTGGGAGCGCTACCGCGACCTCCGGCTGAATCATCTCCGGAACTCCATCGGACGATTCCCGCCGGACAAGCCTCCGCTGGATGTTCGTATCACCTCCCGGCACAGCGACCGGGGGTATCGTTTGGAGAATCTGGTTTATCAGAGCCGCCCCGGATTCTACGTACCCGCCAATCTGTATCTCCCTTTGAGCAGGGAAGGAAGGATTCCTGTAATCGTCATCCAGCACAGCCAGCATTATCCGCGTACGCAAGGCGAGCTGCA
>Ga0070741_10002199_pt1 | contig 53935 bp, 44 predicted proteins | sample Coa_R1_4_FD_66440 | JGI IMG/M metagenome (GOLD analysis project Ga0070741, IMG submission 66440) | Surface soil microbial communities from Centralia Pennsylvania, which are recovering from an underground coalmine fire - Coalmine... | ecosystem: Environmental > Terrestrial > Soil > Unclassified ... | reverse complement strand
CCGACGTCAGATTGCCGGCGCCGTAATCGACGAGCGCGATCATCGCCGCCTCGTCACAGCAGCCCCTTCGTGCTGGGCAGCATCTTTGCGAGCCGCTTGTCCTTGGCGCATGCGACACGCAGCGCGCGGCCGAACGCCTTGAACACCGCTTCGATCTTGTGATGGTTCGAGCGGCCGTAGAGCACCTTGACGTGGACGTTCGCGCGCGCCGCCATCGCGAAGCCGTCGAAGAAATCATGGACGAGCTCGGTCTGGAGGTCGCCGACCGTCGGGACGGTCACCGCGAGATCGACGACGGTGTGCGGCCGGCCGCCGAAATCGACCGCCGCGACCGCGAGCGTTTCGTCCATCGGCATGACGAAATAGCCGGCGCGATTGATCCCCTTTTTGTCGCCGAGCGCCAGCGCGACGGCTTCGCCGAGCGCGATGCCGACGTCCTCGACGGTGTGGTGCTGATCGACGTCGAGATCGCCTGTGGCCGCGATCGTCAGATCGAACGCGCCGTGACGCGCGACGAGATCCAGCATGTGATCGAGGAACCGGATGCCGGTTCGGATTTTGTACGTGCCCCGCCCGTCGAGATTGATCGCGGCCGCGATCTGCGTCTCGGTCGTCCGCCGATTGACTACCCCGCGGCGCACAGGATCTCTTCCATGACCGCGATCGCGCGTGTCGTGTGTTCGACGAGCCCCGTGCCGACGCGGATGCAGCCGGTGCAGCCCGGCTCCGTCGATCGATCGCGGATGTAGACGCCGCGCTCGAACGCGCCCGTGACGAGCGCGCTGCAGCGGCTGCCGGCGGACACGAGGACGAAGTTCGACTGGCTCGGCACGTACGTCAACCCGAAGCGATCGCACGCGGCGTAGAGCAGCGCCTTCGACGCCTTCACCTGCCGCAGATACTCGTGCAGATGATCCATGTCGCTCAACGCGGCCTGCACCGCGACGACCGCGGCGATGTTGACGCTATAGACCGGAATCGCTTCGCGAATCGGATTCAGCACGTCGGGCGCGCCGACCAGGCAGCCGATGCGCAGACCCGCAAGCCCGAACGCCTTCGAGAACGTGCGTCCGACGATGACGTTCGGGAACGACGCCAGATCGGGGATGAACGTCGTCTCCGCGAACTCGGCGTACGCCTCGTCGACGAACACGACGGCCTGGTCCGGCACGCGCCGCGCGATCGCGCGAATGGCGTCGAGCGGCATCGCGACGCCCGTCGGGTTGTTCGGATTCGTCAGGAAGACGACGCGCGTGTTCGGCGTGATCGCGGCGAGCACGGCGTCGAACGGGAACGAGAAGTCCGCGCGCGGCATCACCTGCACGAGCCGTCCGCCGGCGACCGCCGTGTCGAAGCGGAAGATCTCGAACGCTGGCTCGGGCACGATCGCCTCGAGCGGCGGACCGCCGATCGGCGCGCGAAGCTGTGCGACCGAGAGCCCCATGATGCCTTCGTCGAGGCCGTTGGTGATCGCCACGTGATCGGCCGGCACGCCGAGATAGCGCGCGATCGCGTCGGTGGCCGCCGCGTACGGCGGGTAGAAGCCGATCTGATCCGGCCGCAAACGCGAGAGCGCCTCGATGACCTTCGGCGAGCAGCCGCCGGTGTTCTCGTTCTGGTGCAGCCGCAGCCCGTCGTAGAGCTCCGGCGGTTTCTGATAGTGACCCATGACTAAAGACCCACGACCAACGACTATCTGAGTCTGATCTCGATCGATTCCGCGTGCCCCTCGAGCCCCTCCGCGCGCGCGAGCGGCACGACCGCCTCGGCCAGCCGTCGCAGTCCGGGACGCGTCACGCGCTGCACCGCCATGACGCGCATGAAGTCGGCGGCCGACAGCCCGCCGCGCGCACGGGCGGCGCCGCCGGTCGGCAGCACGTGGTTCGATCCGGTCGCGTAATCGCCCGCGGCCTGCGCGGTGTACTCGCCGATGAACACCGCGCCGGCGACGATCGGTCCGCGCGCGAGCGACTCGCGGTCGAGCACGAGGTGCTCCGGCGCGAAGCGGTTCGCCAGCTCCATCGCTTCGCTGTCGGTGCGCGCCACCACGATCGCGCCGTTGGCGCGCAGCGACTGCTCGACGATGGTGCGGCCCGCGCTGATGCGGTCCACGGCGGCGGACACGCGCTCCGCGAGCGGACGGCTCCACGTGATCAGCACCGATCGCGCATCGGGATCGTGCTCGGCCTGCGCGACGAGATCCGCGGCGATCCACCCGGCGCGGCCGGCGCCGGCCACGATCAGCACTTCGGTCGGGCCCGCGTAGAAATCGATCGCGCAGTCGCCGGCGACGATCGCCTTCGCCGTCGCGACGTACCGGTTGCCGGGGCCGACGATCTTGTCGACGCGCGGCACGCGCGCCGTGCCGTACGCGAGCGCCGCGATCGCATGCGCGCCGCCGACGCGAAAGAGCCGCGTCACGCCGGCTTCGAGCGCCGCGGCCATCACGACCGGCTCGGGCCGCGGGCACACCGCGACGATCTCGCGAACGCCGGCGACGTGCGCCGGCACGGCGGTCATCAACAGCGACGAGGGGAGCGGGAAGCGGCCGCCGGGAACGTAGCAGCCGACCGACCGCAGCGGCTCGACACGCTGTTCCACGGTGACGCCGGGCACGACGCGCACGTCGAAATGCGGCGGAATCTGCCTGGCGGCGACGCGCGCGATGTGGTCGGCGGCCTGCGCGAGCGCCCGGCGGACCGTCGTGTCGACGCGCGCGGCGCCGGCGCGGATCGCAGCCTTTCCGATCTCGAGCGGCGGCGCGGCACCGTCGAACCGCCGCGCGAACCGATGCAGCGCGCGGTCGCCGTCCTCGCGGACCGCGTCCACGATCGCCTGCACGCGGCGGCGGAACGTCCGGTCGTCCTTCGGCCTGGACGCGATCAGGCGGTCGACGAGGCGGCGGTCGGTCGAGCGGACGATCCTCACAGCACGATCTTGTTCAGCGGATATTCGACGATCCCCTGCGCGCGTGCCGCTTTCAGGCGGGGGATGAGATCACGCACGGTGCGCTCCTCGATGATCGTGTTGACCGCCACCCATTCGACGTCGCTCAGCGACGAGATCGTCGGCCGCTGCAGCGCGGGCAGCAGCGAGAGCACGCCGTCGAGATCGCCCTTCTTCACGTTCAGCATCAGCCCGACGCGCCCCTGCGCTTCGATCGCCGCCTTCAGCAGCAGCGCGATGTTTTCGAGCTTGGTCGTCTTCCACGCGTCCGCGAGCGCCGTCTTGTTCGCGATGAGCTGCGTGTTCGACTCCATCACCGTGTCGAGGATGCGCAGGCGGTTCGCGCGCAGCGACGATCCGGTTTCCGTGACTTCGACGATCGCGTCGGCGAGCATCGGCGGTTTCACTTCGGTTGCGCCCCACGAGAACTCGACGTTGACGTTCACGTGGTGACGCGCGAAGTACGCGCGCGTCGCGCGGACGAGCTCGGTCGCCACGGTCTTGCCCTCCAGATCTTTCGCCGAGCGGATCGACGAATCCTCCGGCGCCGCGAGAACCCACCGCACCTTGCCGAAGCTCTGTTTCGCGTAGATGAGGTCGGCGATGCTCGTCAGCTGACCGGTGCGCCCATCGCCCGCTTCGTGCTCGGCGATCCAGTCCTGGCCCGTGAGCCCCGCGTCCAGCACGCCGTCCGACACGTAGCGCGCCATCTCCTGCGCGCGGATCAGCATGCATTCGATGTCGGGATCGTCGATCGTCGGAAAGTACGATCGCGAGCTGACGTAGATGTTGAAGCCCGCGCGCGCGAACAGCTGAATCGTCGCGTCCTGCAGCGAACCCTTGGGGATGCCGAGCTTCAGCGTCATGACAGCTTCCGGTAGAAACAGGTGCGCTCGCCGGTGTGGCAGACGTTGCCGTCGCCTTCGCGCTTCACCTTCAGCAGCACCGTGTCCTCGTCGCAGTCGACGAGGATGTCGACGATGGCGAGCTTGTTGCCGGAGGTTTCGCCTTTCATCCACAGCGTGTTGCGCGTGCGGGAGAAGAAGGTGGCGTAGCCGCTCGAGCGCGTCAGCGCGAGCGCCTCCTCGTTCATGAAGCCGACCATCAGGACTTCCGAGGAGTCGGCGTCCTGGATGACCGCAGGGATCAAGCCGTCGAGTTTTGTGTAGTCCATCGCCATAAAACAAAAAACCCCGCCGATCGGGGCGGGGCGTCGTGGTCCTTAATCGTTGGTCGCTGGTCGTCGGTCCGGCGACTAGATCACGAGCTCCGCTGCGTGGCAGCGATGATGATGCACGTGATGGTAGTGCCGCGACATGGAAGCGTCAGCGTAGTCGATCGCAAACGGCTGTGTCAACGCCGCCGCCGCTCGGCCGGCGCGTCTCGCTCGAGTTCCCGCGCGATCATCACTTCGGTGGACTTGACGATGGCCATCGCGGTGTCGCCGCGGCGGAGCTTCAGTTCCTCGACGGCGTCGCGCGTGATGACCGCCGTCAGCAGTTGATCGCCGATGCGCAGGCGGACCTGCGCGAGCAGCCCTTCGACCCGCACCTCGTCGACGTAGCCGCGCAGCTGGTTGCGGCCGCTCAGCGACACGATGACGCCCGTGCGCTCGCGTGCAGCCGCGCGCATCGGCGTGGTGGACGGCGCGAGCAGCCGATCGACCTCCGACTCCGGAATCCGGTGGTGCCCGCCGCTCGTCGTCCGCGTGCGGACGCGGCCGCGGTAGATCCACTGCTTGAGCGTCGAATAGCCGATGCCCAGCCGCGCCGCCGCCTGCCGCACTGTCAGTAATGTGCTCAATAGCGTCCTCGAATTCGCCTCAAATCATATTAAACTGCTCGATGCCTGTGAAGCGCGTTCTCGCGGCGACGGTGTTGATGGCGTTCGCGGCTGCCGCGTGCTCGAAACCGGCGCCGCCGCGCGTCCGCGTCGCGGCCGCCGCGGACCTCAACGCCGCGCTCGGCGATCTCGTCGGGCGGTTCAGCGCGTCGCATGCGATCGACGTCACCGTGTCGTACGGATCGTCGGGCACCTTTTACACGCAGTTGCTGAACGAAGCGCCGTTCGACCTGTTCCTGTCGGCTGACGTCGACTACCCGCGCCAGCTCGCCGCGCGCGGCCTGACGCTGCCGGGCGGCGACTTCTCGTACGCCGTCGGCCGGCTCGTCGTCTGGGTGCCGGCCGCATCGCCGATCGATCCGGCCGAAGGGCTGCGGGCGCTGACTGCTTCGTCGATCGCGCACGTGTCGGTCGCGAATCCGGAACACGCGCCGTATGGCCGCGCCGCGATTGCCGCGATGAAGCACGAGGGGATCTACGATGCGGTTGCGTCCAAGATCGTCTACGGCGAGAACGTCGCGCAGGCGATGCAGTTCGTGCAGAGCGGCGCCGCGGACGCGGGCGTCGTCGCGCTGTCGCTCGCGCTCGCGCCGGCCGCGCGCGACGCGGGACGGTTTGCCGAGGTGCCGCTCGACGATTACCCGCGGATGGAGCAGGGCGGCGCGATTCTGAAGTGGGCCGCCGATCCCACCGCGGCCCGCGCGTTCCGCGACTTCATCGTCGGCGCGGACGGCCGCGCGATCCTGAAGCAGTACGGGTTCTCGATGGCGGGCCGGTAGCGCGTGGACTGGACCGCGCTCTGGCTCAGCGTGCGCCTCGCGACCGCGACGACGCTCGTGCTGTTGGCGATCGGCGTGCCGCTGGCGTACTGGATCGTCTTCTCGCCGCGCCGCTGGAAATTTCTCGTCGAAGCGATCGTGGCGCTGCCGCTCGTGCTGCCGCCGACGGTGCTCGGTTTCTACGTGCTCGTCGCGCTCGGTCCGCTCAGTCCGGTCGGGCGCGCCTACGCGCGGATCGCGGGCCACGGCCTGCCGTTCACGTTCGAAGGGTTGCTGATCGCGTCGGTCCTCTACTCGATGCCGTTCGCCGTGCAGCCGTTCAGCACCGAGTTCGCGTCGGTCGATCGCCGGCTGCTCGAGGCGTCGTGGACGCTCGGCGCGTCGCGCGTCGAGACGTTCCGGCGGATCGTGCTGCCGCTGTCGGTGCGCGGCCTCGTCACCGGCATGGTGCTCAGCTTCGCCCACACGCTCGGCGAGTTCGGCGTCGTCCTGATGGTCGGCGGCAATTTGCCGGGCGTGACGCGCACGGTGTCGATCTCGATCTACGACGCGGTGGAATCGCTCGACTATGCGTCGGCGTCGCGGACGTCGCTGCTCCTGCTCGTCGTCTCGTTCGTGATTCTCGCCACGACCTACGGTCTGCAGCGATCGGCATGGATCAAACCGCGCTGAGCCTCGACGTCGAGCAGCGGTGGGCGAGCGGCTTCACGTCCGCGCCGCGGCTCGACGTGTCGCTCGATCCCGGCGCGATCCTCGTCATCACCGGGCCGTCGGGATCGGGGAAGACGACGCTGCTGCGTCAGATTGCGGGACTGGAGCATCCGGAGCGCGGACGGATCTCCTGCGGCGGCGACGTGTGGTTCGATTCGGCCGCCCGCGTATGGATCGGCCCGCAGCGCCGTCACGTCGGCGTCGTGTTCCAGGAGTCGACGCTGTTTCCGCATCTGTCGGTCGACGAGAACATCGCGTACGGAGTCAGAGTCGGCAGTCAGACGCCACCGTCAGACCGCGGCGACATCGAGCGGATTCTGGCGATCGACGCGGTCAGGAACCGCCGACCGCGAGAGCTGTCGGGCGGCGAAGCGCAGCGCGTCGCGCTTGCGCGTGCGCTGACGCCGAATCCGCGGCTGCTGCTGCTCGACGAGCCGTTCGCCGCGCTCGACGTTCCGACGCGCACGCGTCTGCGCGCCGACCTCCGCCGCCTGCTGCAGCGCATCGGCACGCCCGCCGTGCTCGTGACCCACGATCGCGCCGAAGCGATGGCGATGGGCGACCTCGTGGCGGTGACGATCGGCGGCCGCATCCGCCAGGTCGGCAGCGTCGCTGACGTGTTCAGCCGTCCCGCGGACGCCGACGTCGCGGCGGCGCTCGGCGTCGAAGCGGTGCTGCCCGCGCACGTCACCGCGTCGGCTGGCGGACTCGTCACCGTTGCGATCGGCGCCGCCGCGCTCGCCGTCGCGGAGCGCGAGCCGCTCGCCGCCGGCGCGACCGTGTACGCGTGCATCCGCGCGGAGGACGTCACGCTCGAACGCGACGGCGACGCGCCCGTCCGGGCGAGCGCTCGCAATCATCTGCCGGCGACGGTGGTGTCGATTGCCGCGGAGGGACCGATCGATCGCGTGGCGCTCGATTGCGGATTTCCGCTCGACGCGCTGATCACGCGCCAGTCGCGCGACGATCTCCGCCTCGCGGTCGGCGCACGCGTCGTAGCGGCGGTCAAGGCGACGTCGATCCACCTCGTGCCGCGCGCTTAGGACGGCAGCGGGCGGCCGGTCGTTTCTTCGCCGAACGGCAGGAACAGCAGTCCGATCGCGAACGCGATCGACGTGAACGCGACTGGCGTCCCGATCGTGTGATAGTGCGCGACGCCGGCGCCGACGAGGAACGTGATGCCCGCGCCCGCGAACCGTCCGACCGAGGTCGCAAACGCAAACGCGCTCGCGCGGCATTCGGTGGAGTACTGCTCCGGCAGCCACAGCGTGTACATCGCGAAGTTCGCGCCGCCGACGCCGAGCGCGAACAGCACGAGCATGAACGGGACCAGGGCGTGGTCGATGTAGAACACGTACCCGAACCCGAGCGCGATCGACAGCAGCATGACGGCGAAGTAGAGGCCGAGCGTCACGCGGCGGCCGTACCGATCCGCCAACGGCGGCAGCACGACGCAGCCGGCGATCGTGCCGATCGACAGCACCATCGTTCCGTACGACGCGAGCCGGGCGGCGTCAGCGGCGGTGAAACCTTCGCGCACCGCGATCTGCGTCACCGACGCGGGCACGTACACCGACCCCGCCCACAGCCCGACGATCGAGACGAGCAGGTAGAGCGAGTTCAGCCAGGTCCGGCGCGCGTACTCGGGCGTGAACAGTTTCGCAAACGCGCGCGTCAGCGAGGGGCGCTCGCGCTGGTGGCGCTCCCACCGCGCGGACTCGTGCACGGCGTACTGGATGAAGGTCACGAGCAGCGCCGGCGCGCCGCCGATCGCGAACATCCATCGCCAGCCGTACTTCGCGCCGACGAGGTAGTTGGCGATGGCGGCAAGGAAAAAGCCGAAGTAGTAGCCGGTGTGCAGATAGCCCGCGCCCATCCGACGGCGATCTTCGGGCCACGCTTCGGCGACGAACGTACCGCCGATCGCCCACTCGCCGCCGATGCCGACGCCGGCGAGCAGCCGGAAGATCGCGAGCTGCCACAGATTGGTCGCGAGCGCCGCCGCGAACGTGAACGCGGAGTAGCACAGGATCGTCAGCGCCAGCGTGCGCACGCGGCCGAAGTGATCCGCGATCGGTCCCCACGCCATCGACACGCCCCAGCCGACGAGAAACAGCGCGAACAGCACGCTGCCGTAATAGCCGATGTTGCCCGGCGTCGCCGCGATGCCGGATCGCGGCAGCAGTTCGGCGAGCGCCGGCGTCAGCACGAGCGCGTAGATGAACGAGTCCATCCCGTCGAGCGCCCACCCGCCCCACGCCGCCCAGAACCCTTTGATCTGATTCGCCGTCAGCGGCGTGCGCGACGTCGCGCCCGTGCGGATCATGCGCGGTGAGTATACTCGGACGGTCCGGCTCGAGCCGGACGTGACATGCGCGTTCTTCTCGCGCCGCACGGCACGCGCGGCGACGTGCAACCGATGCTCGCGCTGGCGCTCGCGCTGCGCGCGCGCGGGCACGCCGCATCGTTTGTCGCGCCGGACAATTTCGTTCCGTGGCTGCAGTCGTACGGGTTCGACGCCGAGCCCGACGGCATCGACGCGGAGCGGTTGCTGCAGACCGCCGGCGCCGCGCTCGATTCGATGCGCTGGCAGGCGCGCCACTTCGCCGACGTCCTCATTCCGACGTTGTTCGACACGGTCGGCCGCGCCGCGCCTGACGCCGATCTCCTCGTCGGGTCCGGCGTGCAGATGGCGGCCGCGTCGGTCGCCGAAGCGCGCGGCGTCCCGTACGCGTCCGCCGTCTTCTGCCCGTGCGTCGTCCCGAGCGGCGCCGCGCCGCCGCCGACGGTCAAGACGCAGACGTTCCCGTCGTGGGTGAACCGCGCGCTGTGGACGGCCGGCCGCCCATTCGCCGATCTGCTGCTGCGCCGGCCGATCAACCGGCAGCGCGCGCGGCTCGGGCTGCCGCCGGATGTCGCGCCGACGGCGACGGCGATGGGCGAGTTGGTGATCGTCGCCGCGGATCCGGATCTCGCGCCGCTGCCTGACGACGTGCCCGATCGCGTGGTCGGCACCGACGCGTGGATCTGCGACGACCCCGAGGCGCTCGACGCGCGCGTGCGCGCGTTTCTCGACGCGGACGCGCCGCCGGTCTACGTCGGATTCGGCAGCATGGTCGCGACGCATGCCGCGCGGCTCGCCGGCCACGCGATCGCGGCGATCCGATCCATCGGCGCGCGGACGATCGTCGCCGGCGGATGGGCGGCGCTCGATCGTGGCATCGTCGACGCCGACGACATCCTCGTTGTCCGCCACGTGTCGCACGCGGCGCTGCTGCCGCACGTCGCGGCCGTCTTGCATCACGGCGGCGCCGGGACGACGACGGCCGCCGCGCGTGCGGGGCGGCCGCAGATTGTCGTGCCGCACATCCTCGATCAGTTCTACTGGGCGCATCGCGTCGAGGTGCTCGGCGTCGGTCCTCGCGCGCTGCCGGTCGCGCTCGTCACCGCGGACGTGTTGGCGGAGCGCGTCGATCGCGCCGTCAACGATGCGCGGATCGCGAGCCGTGCCGCCGCGCTGGGGCATCGGGTCGCGCCGCGCAACGGCGTCAGCACTGCGGCCGAGCTGCTCGAATCGATCGTCTGACGCCTCCGCCGCGACTTACACTGGCATCATGCGCGTCGGTTTCGTGTTGGCGCTGGCGCTCGCCTTCGTCGCCGCCCCTCCGGCCGGCAGCGACATCGATCCGCTCGTCCGCGGCGTGCTGACGGGCGAGTGGCATTTCAGCAACGACGAGCTCGCCGATCTCGAGCGCGGGAAGGTGGTCAAGCATTCGCTCGAGGCGCCGGCGGCCGGCGAGATGGCCGTGGTTGGCGCGATCCGGGTCAACGCGCCGAAACAGCGCTTTCTCGATCTCGCGCGCGACATCACCCGATTCAAACGCAGCGAGGACGTCGTGGCGATCGGCCGCTTCAGCGATCCGCCGACGCTGCAGGACCTCGCGTCGCTGACGATCGACAAAGACGATTTCGATCCATCCTCCTGCCGCCTGCACGACTGCGACGTGCGGCTGCCGGCTCGCGTGATCGAGCGGGTCCGCCACGAGCCCGATCCGATCGCGGACTTCAAGCACGTGATCTTCGAGAACGTCGTCGCGTACGAGAAAGGTGAGACGCAGGGACGCCTGCTGGAGTACGACGACGGGGACAAGCCGATTCGGCCGGTGGACGAGTTCGAAGGCCTGTTGCGCGACACGCCGGCGCTCGGCGCGCTCGTGCCCGAACTCCCGGATCACTTTCGCAAGTACCCCTTCGATCCGATCGCAGCCGACGACGATTTTCTGTACTGGTCGAAGGAAAAATTCGGGATCGCGCCGTTCATCACTGTGACGCATGTGACGACGGTGTGTCCGTCGGCGCGGACGTGCGTGATGGCGACGCGCGACGTGTACTCGAGCCGGTACATCGATGCGTCGCTGTCGATTACCGTCGCGACCGACACCGGCGGCCCGCCCGAGGGGTTCTATCTCGTGTTTGCGAACCGCTCGCGCGCCAGCGCGCTCAAAGGCGGATTTGCCGGCCTGCGCCGCGCGCTGGCGGGACGGCGGGCGCGCGGTTCGCTCGAAGAAAACTTGAAGCGGGCGAAGGCGCGGATCGAATCCGGACTGGCGCCGCGCTGACAAAACCGCTATCCTGCGGACTCCGAGCAACAGCAGGAGGCCCGTCTGGTCGGCTCGAACGTCGGACCGTACCAACTCATCGATCGGTTGGGCGCGGGCGGCATGGGCGAGGTGTACCTCGGTCACGACCCGCGGCTCGAGCGTCGTGTTGCGCTCAAGTGCTTGATTGTCTCTGGCGCGACACGCGACGAGGACCAGGCGCGCATGCTGCGCGAGGCGCGCGCCGCCGCGCGGCTGAATCACCCGAACATCGCCGCGGTCTACGACGTCCTCCAGCAGGACGATCGCACCTTCATCGTCATGGAGTACGTCGAGGGCGAGAGCCTGGCGACGCGCATGGCGCGCGAGCGGATTCCGCTCGATCAGGTGCGCGCGATCGCGCGGCAACTGGCCTCGGCGCTCGCGGCGGCGCACGCGCAGGGCGTCATCCACCGCGATCTGAAACCGGCCAACATCCACGTGGGTCCCGACGGCACCGTGAAGGTGCTCGACTTTGGCGTCGCGAAGATCGATCACGTCGGGGCAACGGCCGGCGAGCACACGGTCTCGGCGGCGAACCCGGGCACCCCTATTTATATGTCGCCGGAGCAGCTGTTCGGCCAGCCGATCGATGCGCGGTCCGACATCTACAGCGCCGGCGTGATCCTGTATCAGCTCGCCACCGGCCAACGGCCGTTCGAGGAGACGAATCCGGTGGCGCTCGCGCTCGCCATGCAGTCGCGCGAGCCGGCGCCGCCGCACACGATCGCCCCCGACGTGCCGCGCGATCTCAGTCAGATCATCCTCAAGATGCTGGCGCGCGACCCGGCGGATCGATTCCAGTCGGCGCGCGACGTCGAGGCGCTGCTGACGACGACGACGGACGTGGTCCCGGGGATGAGCCGCTTGCCAGCTCGTCCGCGCGTGAGGAAATGGAATCGTATCTGGATTAGTGTGAGCGTCGCCACTGCCCTCGTCGTCGTCGCCGTGCTCGGCCGGCCGCTGCTCGTGCACCCGGCCCCGGCCCCGGCGGCGGCTGCCGTTCCCTCGGCGCTCGATAGCATCGCGGTCGTCCCGCTCGAAAATCTCTCCGCCGATCCGAACCAGGAATACATCGCCGACGGCATGACCGAGTCGATCATCACGGAGCTCGGACGCGTGCGGTCGCTGCGCGTCATTTCGCGGCAGTCGATGATGCAGTTCAAGGGGACGCGCGCGACGGTGCCGCAGATCGCGTCGCAGCTCGGCGTCAGCGCGGTGATGACCGGCAGCGTCACGCGCGACGGCGACCGCCTGCGCGTCACGGTGGCGCTGATGCAGCCGACGCCGGAGCGCCAGCTGTGGGCGGAAACCTACGAGCGGACGGTCGGCGACGTGCTCGGGCTCTCGAGCGAATTGGCGCAGACGGCGGTGCGCGCCGTGCGCGTGATGGTCACGCCCGCAGAGGAGGCGCAGCTCGCGCAGGTTCGGCCGATGAAGCCGGAGGCGCAGCAGGAGTACCTGCTCGGGCGCTTCTACTGGAACAAGCGCACGAAAGCGGACAACGATACGGCCGTTCAGCATTTCCGGCACGCCATTCAAATCGATCCGAGCGCCGCGCGCGCGTACGCCGGCCTCGCCGACTGCTATAACGTCGCGATCGATTTCGGCTGGATCGCACCGTCGGAAGGCTATCGTGAGGCGAAGACCCAGGCGGTGAAGGCATTGGATCTCGACGACGACCTTGCCGAAGCGCATGCGGCGCTCGGGGTCGTTTACCGTTTGACCCTCCTGTGGACCCAAGCCGAAGAGGAATTCAAACGGGCGCTTGCGCTGAATCCTGGCTATGCGCCGGCGCATCAGTGGTATTCCGTCACGCTTCGGACGCTCGGCCGCTTCACCGAGTCCGTGGCCGAGGCCCGACGCGCCCTCGACGTGGATCCGCTTTCGTCCGTGCAGATGCTGTCTTTGGCGAATCAGCTCTATTACGCGGGCGACTACGACGATGCGGTCGCTGAGGTGCGCAACGCGCTCGTCGGATCGCCGGATTCGCCGATCGCGCACCAGTTGCTCGGCTCGGTGTACCTCCAGCGGCGGAACTACGACGCGGCGATCCGCGAACTGACGCGCGTCGTCGAGATCAATGGTCCGGGAGACGCCGGTGCGCTCGGGTACGCGTACGCGGTCGCGGGCCGCCGCGCCGACGCCAGCCGCACGCTGCAGGATCTGCTTCGCCGCAGTCGCACCGAGTTCGTTCGACCGATGCAGATCGCGCTGGTGTACGTGGGACTCGGCGATGCCGATCGGGCATTCGAGTGGATGGAGCGCGCGTATCGCGATAACGAAGCCGTCCTGTCGCAGCTGGCGAATGATCCCCGCCTGGCGTCCCTCAGCTCGGATTCGCGATTCGGCGCGATCCTGCAGCGGGGCGGCCTCACGTACAGACCTGCCGTCACCAACGGCGTACACTGAGAGGAGACTTCGTGGCCAAGAAACGATCGTCGTCGCGCGCGATACTGACGCTGAAGCCGCTGGTGAAGACCATCGACTCGCATATCAAGAAACTGCAGAAGGCGAAAAAGAAGAAGGGCAACACACCACAACAGCGAAAGGCGCTCGACAAGCACATCGGCCACCTCAGGCGCGTCCGCGGCATGACGACTGACGGCTGCGACGACTTCATCGTCGCGGTCTAAGATGGTCGTTCGGCGGTCGCCGCACCTGGTCAGCTACTGGCACGGCGGCCGCCTCGTCCTCCACAACTACCGCACCAACGTCGCCGTCGCCGCCACGCCGATCACGCTCGCGGTGCTCGACGCCTGCGCGCGCTGGAGCGGCGTGGCCGCGATCGCCCGGCGTTTTCCGGAGTATTCACCCGCGTCGGTCGCCACCGCGATTCGGCGTCTCGCCGCCGCGACGCTCCTCGAATCGTCGCCGCGCGCGCGGCGCGACCGTGCCGATCCGTGGACGCCGTGGGATCCCGCCGCGGGCCTGCTGCATTTCTCGTCGAAAGATTTGCCGTATCGCGAGCCGGAGACGACGAAGGCGATCCTGAAGCGGCGCGCCGTCGCCGATCCGATGCCGCGCATCGCGAAGCGGTATCGCGGCGCCGCGTCGATCGCGCTGCCGCGTCCGCGAACCGACGGCGAGTTTGCGCGCGTGCTCCTCGAACGCCGCACGTGGCGTCAGTTCGCGACGGCGCCGGTGACGCTCGACGCGCTGGCCACGCTCCTCGCGCTGTCGTGCGGCATCCGGTACTGGGTGCCGGTGAAAGGAATCGGACGCTTCGCGCTGAAGACGTACCCGTCAGGCGGCGCGCAGCAGCCGCTCGAAGTCTACGTGCTCGCGCGCCGCGTGCGCGGCGTGGCTCCGGGTCTCTACCACTACGCGGCTGACGCTCATCGTCTCGAACGCGTGAAGCGCGGCGCCACGGCCCGGCAGATTGCGCGCTACCTGCCGACGCAGGGCTGGTACGGCCGCGCGGCCGCGCTGTTTCTCATCACCGCGGTCGTGCCGCGCACGCAGTGGAAGTATCGCTTTCCGCGCGCGTACAAAGTCGTGATCGCCGAGGCGGGCCACTTGTGCCAGAACATGTGCCTGGCCGCGACGTGGCTCCGGCTCGCGCCGTTCTGCACGATGGCGCTGGCCGACTCGGCGATCGAGCGCGATCTCGGGATCGACGGCGTTCACGAAGCCGTCGTGTACGCCGCCGGCGTCGGCGTGCGTCCGCCGGGCATCGACTGGGCACCGTCGCCGACGCGGCGCACGACGAAGCGAACGCCAGGGCCGCTCGCGCGTTACTGACTCGTCTTCGTTCCCGCCTGGAACAGATACCGATCGAACCATTCCAGGTTGTGTTCCATTGTCGCGCGGTGGCTCTTCGGCTTGGAGGGGCCGTGGCCGATCCCCTCGAAGCCCTTGTAGACGATCAGCTTCGCGGGGACGTGATTGTCGCGCAGTCCTTGATAGAGCTCGTACGCGTTCGGCAGCGGCACGCGCTGATCGGTGGCGCCGTGCTGAATCAGCGTCGGCGTCTTCGCGCCTTTGATGTAGGTGATCGGCGAGGTCTTCGCGTAGATCTCCGGATCGTCCCACGGCGTGGCTTGGAGGTACTGACGCGTGAACGGATGAATGTCGGTGTTCACGTAGTACGTCATCCAGTCCGAGATGCCCGCGCCCACCGAGATCGCTTTGAACCGCGCGGCGTCGTGCGTGGCGAGGAACGCGGAGATGTAGCCGCCCTGGCTCCAGCCCATCACGCCGACGCGGTTCGCATCGACCAGTCCTTTGGCGACCAGCGCGTCGACGCCGGACAAGACGTCCCACGCGTCGCCGACGCCGAGATTGCGCACGTTCAGCGATCGAAACTTCTCGCCGTAGCCGGCGCTGCCGCGATAGTTCGGCTCGAGAACGAGCGTGCCGCGCGGCACCCAGACGTCGATCGGATAGATCGTCGACGTGTACGCAATCGCGCGCGACACGCCGGTCGGCCCGCCGTGGACGACGACGAGGAGCGGATACTTGCGGGATGGCGTGAAGTCGGCGGGCTTGTGCAGGACGCCTTCAATCGTCGCGCCGTCCTGGCTCTTCCAGCTGACGACCTCGACCGTCCCGCTGCGCCAGCCGGCGGTCTGCGCGTTGAGGTCGGTCACCTTGCGCGAGCCGACGAACACTTCCGCGATCGACGATGCGTCGGCGCGCAGACATGCGCTCTTCGCGCCGTCCCTCGACAGCGTGCACGCCGTCGTCACGGTGCGATCGACCGGATCGACCTTGGCGATCGCGTGCGTCGCCGGGTCGAGGCGATAGAGATACGCGTACGTCCGTTCGCTCGCGGTGAAGAAGAGGCCGTTCGCCTTCCAGGCGACGATCGACGGATCCTCGTCGAACGCGCGCGTCAGCGCCGTCGGCGTGCCGCCCGACGCCGGCACGACCGCGATCGGATGGTTCGTGTAGAAATACGCGGGGCTGGCCATGGCGCTCTCGAAGGCGAGCTGCGACCCGTCCGGCGACCACACAGGGTGCGTGTCGGGGCCGTCCTGCGTCACCAGATCGCGCACGGCGCCATCGGCGACCGTGACGATGGAGATGTCGGCGGTGCCGGAGCTGCCGGGGCTGTTGTTCACCTGGTGATCGAACGCGATGCGCGTTCCGTCCGGCGACCACGCGTAGCGTCCGACGGTGAACGCGCCCTTGGTCAGTTGACGCGTCTCGCGCGTCGCGATCGTCAGCACGAACAACTGCGTCATGCGATCGTCGGCGTCGACGATCTGGAATTCGCCGTACTTCTTCTCGCGTTCTTTCAACGCCGCGGCTCTCGGCTCGGCTGCCGCGTACGCGATCGTCTTGCCGTCGGGCGCCCACGCGAAGCTGCCGATGCCCTCTTCGCTCGCCGTCAGCGGCTCGGCTTCGCCGCCCTGCGGATCGATCACGTAAATCTGCCGCTTGTCGCTGCGGTCCGAGATGAAGGCGAGGCGCGTGCCGTCCGGCGACCACGCGGGCGCGGTGCTCGACTTTTTCGCCGCCGTCAACTGACGCGTGAGGCCGGTCTGCGTGTCGGCGAGCCAGATGTCGGTCTCGTACGCGTTGTCGTCCCAGTTCGTCTTCTGGATCGTGTACGCGGCGTACCGGCCGTCCGGCGAAATCTGCGGCGAGCCCGCGCGCTTCAGCGACAGAATCTGGTCGACGGTCGGCGGCGTTTGCGCCTGAACGGCGGGCGCGGCGATCAGGCAGGCGGCAAGGATGAGATTGCGCATACAGAAGGAAGTATCGTATAAGCGAGTTCGTTCCGGGGACTTTTCAGAAGGGAGCCAGATGATGCGTACGTTTTTCACCGGCTGCGCCGCCGCCGCATTCCTCGTCGCGCTTTCCGCGCCCGCGTTTGCCAAGACCGAGACCATCAAAGGGCAGATCGTCGACGAGACCTGCTACAAGATGGACAAGAGCAACACCGGCAAGGATCACAAGATGCCGCACGGCGACACGAAGGATTGCGCCGTCGCGTGCGCCAAGCAGGGACAGCCGCTCGCGATCCTGACCTCCGACGGCAAGGTGTACGAAATCGCCGGCGGGCTCGCGGCGAACAAGAACGAGAAGCTGATCCCGCACATCTCGCACACGGTCGAGATCACGGGCGACGTCATGGATCACGGCAACGGCAAGATGATGATCTCGTCCGACTCGCTGAAGATGGTGTCCAAGTAGGGAGTAGGGAGTAGGGAGTAGGGAGTAGGGAGTAGGGAGTAGGGAATAGGGAATAGGGAGTAGGGAATAGGGAAAGGCTGGGGGTTCGCGGAGCTCCCAGCTTTTTTTGTTGCCGCGATTGTACTAATGCACTAGTATAAGCGTGCAATGGCGGTGATCGCGATCGACAGCCGCGACTCCCGGCCGATCTACGCGCAGATCGAACACGGCCTGCGCGCGGCGATCGCGGCGGGGCGGCTGAAGATCGGCGATCGGCTGCCGACTGTCCGCGAACTGGCCGTCGATCTGTCGGTCAACGCGAACACCGTCGCGCGCGTGTACGCGGACCTCGAGCGCGCCGGCGTGCTCGAGACCCGGCGCGGCGTCGGGTCGTTTGTCGCCGCGACGGCCGAGCGCGCGCGATCGACCGAGCGGAAGACGCGCGAGCTGGCGGCGTTCGCCACGCGCATCCTCGCCGACGCCGATCGCCACGGCTTTTCACTCGACGAGGTGCTCGGCGCGCTGCGGGCACACAAATCCACCAAAGGAGTCTGACTGTGGCAACACCACTGGGACTTCGCGACACCGGTTCCGGCAACCTGCCCCGCGCCAACGTCGTCGCCGTCGTCGTCCTGCTCGCGTGGGTGGCCGTCGGCGTCATCGCGCTCATCGCGACCGCGAACCCGATACCGCTCGTCGTGTGCGCGGTGCTCGGCGTCATCTGCATGCAGTCGCCGAAGATCGCGCAGCAATGGGAGCGCGCGGTCGTGCTGCGTCTCGGCCGCTACGTCGGGCTGCGCGGGCCGGGGCTGTTCTGGATCGTGCCGTTTCTCGACACCGTCGTCGCGTGGATCGATCAGCGGACGATCACGACGAGCTTCGCCGCCGAGCAGACGCTGACGTCCGACACCGTGCCGGTGAACGTCGACGCCGTGTTGTTCTGGATGGTGCACGACGCGCAGAAGGCAGCGCTCGAAGTGCAGGAGTACGCGCAGGCGGTGAGCTGGGCGGCGCAGACGGCGCTGCGCGACATCATCGGTCGCACGCCGCTCGGCGATCTGCTCGTCGGCCGCGAGAAGATCGAAGCGGAGCTGCAGCAGCTGATCGACGCGCGCTCGAATCCGTGGGGGATCACGGTTCAATCCGTCGAGATGCGCGACGTCGTCATCCCGACGGCGCTGCAGGACGCGATGTCGCGCCAGGCGCAGGCGACGCGCGAGAAGCAGGCGCGGATCATCCTCGGCGAGGCCGAAGTCGAGATCGCGAAGCTGTTCGATCAGGCGGCGGTGCAGTACCAGAACAACCCGACGGCCCTTCATCTGCGCGCGATGAACATGCTCTACGAAGGATTGAAGGAGAAGGGCGCGATGATGATCGTCCCGAGCAGCGCCGTCGAGACGATGGGCCTCGGCGGATTCCTCGGGGCAGCCGCGATTCAGCGGACGGTGCCGACCAGCCAGACGGGCACCGAACCCAAGACGGAGTAGCGACGCATGCCGACGTGGGCGGTCGTGCTCGTCATCGTCGCGGTGATTGCGTCGCGGATCGGGTGGCTGCGCGAGGAGTGGCGGAAGTTCAGCGGCAAGCCGTAGGAGGGCAGCATGCGCGAAGCGTTTCGTCCGATCGTCACGAATCTGACGCCCGTCCGCGTGATCGGCGTGCCCGGCCTGATGCTGGTGTTCATCGCGATCGCGCTGGCGTGGCAGTTTCCGGAAGCGCGCTGGCTGATCGCGTCAGGCGTCGCGGGCGGCGCCGCGATCGCGGCCGTTCTCGTTGCACGCCGTCGCCGTCGATCGATCGACGACGACGACCGATGGTCGCACGGCATGCTGGGGGTGAGTCATGACGACACGTATCGACGAGGATCGCTCGAACCGGATCGTGCTCGCGGTGATCGCAATCCTTGGCGCGGCCCTGTGCATCCTCGGCTGGATCCGCTACATCCGCTGACGTCGACCGCCGCGCGCGGCTGACGTGTGCGCTGCCGATCGCGGCTCGCGCTCACTCTCGCTGCGCGGCTGTCGAGGCCGGCTTCTTCACGATCGTGATCGTGACCGCCGACGGGTACTGCTTCGAGTGGTGCACGCCGTTGTGTGCGACGACGCCCTTCGCCTCGTCGTAGTTGTGCCCGCCGGTGTTCAGGTTGCGATCGAAACGCGGGAAGTTGCTGCTCGACACTTCGATCCGCAGCCGATGCCCCGCCTCGAAGTAGTTGCTCGTGTTGAGCGGCTGCAGCGTCACCTTGTAGACCTGCCCCGACTCCATCCACGCGAGCGGTTTGTCGTAGCCATTGCGGTAGCGCATGCGCTGGATCGACTCGTCCAGGTTGTATGCGCGCCCGTCGGGATAGACGTCCAGGACCTTGACCGTGAAGTCGGTGTCCTTCGCGTCCGACGACACATACAGCGTCGGCGTGATCGGACCGCTGACCTCGGTGCCGTCCTTGAACGGCTCGCTCGTGTAGACGAGGATGTCCTCGCGCGCTTCCATCCGCCGCTGATCGAAGGCGCCCGCCTGCACGGCGGTGCCGGTGCAGCAGACGTTGCCGCCGTACGACAGCACCGGGTTCATCGGATCGTAGGTGAACGCATCGGGTTTGTCCGCATCGGGCGCCGCCGAGGCCAGCGCGCCGTCGCCCGCCAGCGAATTGGCGTGACCGCCGCTCGCGAGGTAGAACGTCGCCGGCTGTGCGCCGGCGGGCGGCCACGTGTCCGACGACTGCCACTTATTCAGGCCCATCGTGTAATACGTGACCCTGGGCATCTGCGCGAGCCGCGGCGCCTGCTCGCCCTTCAGGAAGCGATCGAAGAAGCTGTAGACGATCTCGTTGTAGTCGAGGCGCGCGTCGCCCATGCTGCGCTCGCCGACGATCGTGTCTGCCGTGGCGCGCGTGTACGAGCAGTGCGCGACCGGCGCGATCACCGCCCACTGCTCGTTCGCGACCGCCGGCGACGCCGTGCGGCGCACGTAGTTGTACAGCTCGAGGTTCGGCCCGATCGACACGTCGTACCACGACATGAACCACAGCCCCGGCACGTTGATCGTCTCGTCGTCGTGGAACAGACCGCCGCGATACCACGCGGGGTCGTTCGGCGCGCGCTGAATCATGCGGCCGCCCGTTTCGACCGGCATCGCGTCGGCGAAGATGCCGTTCGGCGCGTCGACCGATTTCAGGATGTCCTGCTCCGGCAGGTGCCACAGCGCTGCCGACCAGTCGACCGGGGGCAGATGCTGCGCGAGATCGAACGACTTCGACTCGCGGATCAGATCGGCCTGCGACGTGTTCTTCGGGAACATCGGCCGCACCTGATTCTGCTCGCCGTACAGCCACGTGATGAACAGCATCTGCACGGCGCCGCCGCGATACCAGTTGCCCTGTTCGTAGTACGGGCCGACGCGGCCGACGCCGGCGCCGAAGCCCTGCACGTTCATCGCCGCGTAGCCGGGATGTCCGAGCGCGGCGATGCCCATCTGGTACTCCGCCGTCGAGGAGCAGCCGGTCGTGCCGACCTTGCCGTTCGACCACGGCTGCTTGGTCATCCAGTCGATCGCGTTGTAGCCGTCGCTCTTCGGCGCGCCGAGGATGTCGTAGTTGCCCTCGGAGAAGAAATGGCCGCGCTCGTTCTGCACGACGTACGCGTAGCCGCGCTTGATCGCGGCGAGCTGCGCGCTCATGTCGGCGGGGACGCCGTTCTGGACGTCCCAGAAGTTGAAGTTGTACGGCGTGCGGACGAACACGATCGGCACCTTGCCCGTCGCGTTCTTCGGCCGGTAGATGTCGGTGGCGAGCCGCACGCCGTCGGGCATCGGCATCATCACCTTGCGATCGATGATCGCGATCTGCTCGAGCTCGTGCTCGATGTCCCAGCGGCGCTGCTTGTCGGCCGCGGTCAGGTTTCCGCCCTGCTGCGCGTGCAGGAGCGCGGCGCACACGCTGGCGCCGATCACGGCGATGGCGACACGGCGAGCGATGGTTGGCATAGTCGGGATCATACGCGTCGTGTGCCGCGTTCGGTGCACTCAGCAGTCTGAAAGAAAAGGGCGGGCCCGAAAGCCCGCCCCAGCCCATCCCGACTCCCTGTCCCGACTCTCGACGTCCTAGTAGCGATAGTGCTCCGGCTTGTAGGGACCGTCGACCGGCACGCCGATATAGTCGGCCTGGTCCTTCGTCAGCTTCGTCAGCTTCACGCCCAGCTTGTCGAGGTGCAGCCGCGCCACTTCCTCGTCGAGCTTTTTCGGCAGCATGAACACTTTCTTGCCGTACTTCTCGGCGTTCGCGTTCAGATCGAGCTGCGCGAGCACCTGGTTGGTGAACGAGGCCGACATCACGAAGCTCGGATGGCCGGTCGCGCAGCCGAGGTTCAGCAGCCGCCCTTCCGCGAGCACGAGAATCGAGTGGCCGTCGGGGAACTTCCACTCGTCGTACTGCGGCTTGATGTTGATCTTCTCGATCCCCTTGAACTTCTTCAGGCCGGCCATGTCGATCTCGTTGTCGAAGTGACCGATGTTGCCGACGATCGCCTTGTCCTTCATCTTCGACATGTGGTCGATGGTGATGATGTTGTGATTGCCCGTCGCCGTGATGAAGATGTCCGCGGTCGACACCACGTCGTCGATCGTCGCCACCTGGAAGCCTTCCATCGCGGCCTGCAGCGCGCAGATCGGATCGATCTCGGTGACGATGACGCGGCAGCCCTGGCCGCGCAGCGCCTGTGCGCACCCTTTGCCCACTTCGCCGTAGCCGAACACGACCGCGACCTTGCCGCCGAGCATGACGTCGGTCGCGCGCGCGAGACCGTCCGGCAGCGAGTGGCGGCAGCCGTAGATGTTGTCGAACTTCGACTTGGTCACCGAGTCGTTGACGTTGATCGCCGGGAAAAGCAGCGTCCCCGCTTCCATCATCTGATACAGGCGATGCACGCCCGTCGTCGTCTCCTCGCTGACGCCGCGGATCGTTTTCGCGATGCGCTGGTAGCGGCCCGCGTCCTTCGCCATCGACGCGCGGATCGAGTTGAGGATGACGCCCCATTCCTCGGGATCCTGCTCCGCGTTGAACGCCGGCACCGTGCCCGCCTTCTCGAACTCGACGCCTTTGTGCACGAGCAGCGTCGCGTCGCCGCCATCGTCGACGATGAGCGTCGGCCCGCCGCCGTCGGGCCACTCGAGCGCCTGCTCGGTGCACCACCAGTATTCGTCGAGCGTCTCGCCTTTCCACGCGAACACCGGCGTTCCCTTCGGCGCCTGCGGCGTGCCGCCCGTTTCCGGGCGCCCGACGACGACGGCGGCGGCGGCATGATCCTGCGTCGAGAATATGTTGCAGGAGACCCAGCGGACGTCGGCGCCGAGCTCGGCGAGCGTCTCGATCAGCACCGCGGTTTGAATCGTCATGTGCAGCGAGCCCATGACGCGCGCGCCGGCGAGCGGCTTCGTCTTGCCGTACTGCGCGCGCAGCGCCATCAGTCCCGGCATCTCCTGCTCCGCGAGCCGGATTTCCTTGCGGCCGAAGTCGGCCTGCGAGAGGTCCTTCACCTTGTACGGCTCGCGGCCGGCGGCCTTGGCCGCGTCGAACGCGTGCATCTTCTCAGTCACAGTGGCCATCGTCATTTCTCTCCTGTCGCTACGAACAATCCGGGACCCTTCGCGCGCACGTCAGGCGCGAGCGCGACGACTTTCGTGTGCGTGAAGCCGACGTCCTCGAGGAGCCGCGCGATCTGCGCCTCGCTGAACCCGAGCCACACGTGACCCATCTGCTGGCGGTAGTGCTCGCGATCGTGCGGCAGCATGTCGACGACGATCGCCTTGCCGCCCGGCTTCAGGATGCGGGCGGCTTCGCGGAGCGCGTGCGCCGGTTCCGGCACGTGATGCAGCACCAGCATCAGCGTGGCCGCGTCGACGCGCGCATCGTCGATCGGCAGCGATTCGAGATCGCCGCGCCGCAGCTCGACGTGGTCGAACGCCTGCAGCCGCCGCTTCGCCGCCTGCAGCATCGCCGCGGAGCCGTCCACCGCGATGACGCGCTGCACGAACGGCGCGAGCGCCGCGCTGACCTGCCCCGTGCCGCATCCGAGATCGGCGACGACCGCGTCGGCGTCCGCGAACGCGGCGAGCGCCGCGAGATGAAAGCGATCGCCGAACAGCTCGTCGCGGACGCGGTCCCAGTGACCGGCGGACGAGGCGAAGAACTCCTGCGATTTCGTGCGACGCTCTGCGATCGCCGCCTGCAGCCGGCGCTGATCCTGCGCCGCCGCCGGCGTCGACGCCACCTGCTCGCGCACGATCTGCCACAAGCGCCGCGCGCCGGCGTCGAGATCGTCGCGCGTCAGCGTGTAGACGTTGCTGGTGCCCTCGGCGCGCGCCGCCACCCAGCCGCTGTCGGCCAGCGCCTTCAGATGACGGCTGACCGTCGACTGCGGCAGTTGCGTGGTGCCGCACAACTCGGTGACCGTCAGCTCGTGGCGGTCGAGCAGCAGCAGCAGGCGGCTGCGCGTCGTGTCGGCGAGCGACGCGAGCTGGTCGAAGATGGCCGGCGCTTTGGCGTTCATCGGCTGTGATTCATCCGTATAGCCGGATGTAAGGATACATACCGCGAAGCCCGGCGTCAATCGGCTGCATAAGGTTTTCGTCGCGGCCGCCCGATAACGCTGAGGTGCGTATCGATTGGCGCGCGCGGCCCAGCCGGGCGGTTGCGGCGCTCGCGATCGTCGCCGCCGTCAACCTCGGCGTCGGGCTCGGCCTCTCGCTGGCCCGCCCCGGCAGCGCCGGCGATCTCGAAGCGGTGCGCGGGTGGTGCCGCGACTGGCTGTTCCGCGGAACGCGCTTGTACAGCGTGTACGGCGGCGGCACCGACTACCCGCCGAACGCCATCGTCGTGTTCTCGCCGATTGCGCTCGTGCCGTCCTCGATGCTTGCGCCGCTCTGGTCGATCCTCTCGCTCGCTCTGACGCCGATCGTCGCCGTCTTCGTCGTTCGATCGTCGAACATCCGCGCACGCCGGACGGCGATCGCGATCGCGACGATGCTGTTCTGCTGCTGGGGCGGCGTGCGCTTCTATCTGCAGTTCACGCGCCTCTGCCTGACGTTCGCCTTCCTCGCACTGCTTCTGATGGACTCGCGTCCGGACGTCAGCGGCGCGTGCCTGGGCCTGGCCCTGGCCAAGCCGCACATCGCCGGACCGATCGCGCTCTGGACGCTGTTGATGAAACGGACGCGGGTCGTCGCGGTCGCGGCGGCGGTCGCGCTCGCGGGCCTGCTGATCTACGACGTGCGCGTGCTGTCGAATCCGATCGGGACGCTGACGCACTGGGCCGGCGTGCTGCGCGCCCTGTACGGCGGACCCGACGCGCTCATCGGCCGCACCAGCATCAAGCCGCTCGTCGCCGCGCTCGTCCCGGGCACGAATTGGGACGATGCGGCGTGGGTGGCGGCGTCGGCGTCGCTGATGCTGCTGCCCGGCGCGATGACGCTGCGCGATGCCGGGCGTCCGGTCTCGCCGCGCAGCTTCGCGGCGGCGGCGATGTTCTGCCTGTGGTCGCTGCTGTCGGTGTTCCACCTCGGACACAACTTCACGATGGCGCTACCCGCGTTCGTGTTCCTGCTGCTCGTCGACGATCCGCCGTCGCGCGCGTGGCGGTGGACCGTCGCCGCCATGATGCAGGTCGTGCTGATGCTGGACGTGCCCATCCACGTCGCGCCGCTGCTGCGGCCCGGTTCGTTCGGCGCGGCCGTCGCGACCAACGCGGATCGGATCGTCGTGCTGACGGCGTTCGTCGCGATCGCGCTCGAGTGGCGTCGCCTCGGCGATCCTCCCGACGTTAGAATCCCGGCGACAAATTGAACTCGAAAATCCACCCGCGTCCGGGCCGCTGGAACGGCTTGCTGAAGTCGAACTCGCCGACCGCGAAGCCGAGCAGGTTGACGCGGAACGTGACGCCGGCACTGCTGACGCCGTTCTTCCAGTCGAACGGCCGCGGGTTCTGGCCGACCGTGAAGATGTCGTTGCCGAAGGTCGGCTGCGAGAGGCTGTTCCACGCGAGGCCGCCGTCGGCGAAGAACGCCACTTCGACCGGCACGGGACCGTACATCCGCGACGTCGCACCGAAGGGCCGCAGCAGCGGAAAGCGCAGCTCGATGTTGCCGACGAGGACGCGGCTGCCGATCAACCGGTCGAACGCCGGGCAGTCGTTCGCGGTGGGCGACGACGGGACGCACTCGGACGGATCGAACGTGTTCACGTCGTAGCCGCGGACCATCTGGGGGTAGCCGAGAAAGATCGGGAACAGCCGCGGATCCTCGGCACCGCTGCCGTACCGTCCGTAGTGCAGCGCGCGCGTGGCGATCGTGAAGAACGACACCGGCATGAAGTAGCGCCGGTAGTCGGCGAGGACGTTCGTGTAGTCGATCGAACCGAACGCCGGCGACGCTTCCAGCCGATAGCGCATCCCCGACACCGGGCTCGTCGCGCCGAAGTTCGACGTGTCGTACACGAACGCCGCCGACGTCGTTCCGAGCGTCAGCGGCTGCGCGAGCGAGGTCGTCTGCGTCTGATCGTTGAGCAGTTGGCCCGTCGTCAGCGAGAAATTCGTCGTCTCGACGATTTCGTCGAACGAGAGGCGGCTCACGCCGGCCTGGAACTCGACGCGCTCCGCGCGGTTGAACGGGTACGCGACGATGCCGGCGGCGCTCTGCTCGGTCTGGCGGAAGATGATCGTCTGGTCCTGTTCGACGACGTCGTTGCCGACCGGCGCGATGCCGCTCGCGAATCCGCCGCTCAGGTACGGCACCTGGCCGGCGATCACGCCCCAGTTCCACCGGTGCGCGGCGTTGTAGTACGCCACTTCGGCCGCGGTGTTCTTGAAACTCCAATCGTTGGTGAGGCCGGTGCCCGAATTCACCTGCAGCACCGTCACCAGCGTCTGATCGCCGAGCATGTCGCCGAACTGCAGCCCGATGCCGCCGCCGATCGCGGCGCCGTAGGTGCTCGCGCCGACGCCGATCGTCGGCTGCGCTACGCCTTCGAGCGACAGCTTCGAGCGGTACGGCGCCGTCGGATAGTTCTCGACCATCGGCAACCCGAGGTTCGCGCTCGCCAGCAGCGACTCCACTTCGCTCGGCTTTCGGTCGCGCGGCGGCAGCACGGCGGCGTTCTGATCGACGGGCGAGATCAGGCCGGTCGCATGCCCCGTGTCCGAGACGTCGAGCGTGTAGACGTCGTACTTGCCGTTCTCGTACACGCTGAACGCCGCGACATTCGTCTTCTCCGACACCGACAGCGCCGGGCTCGTGCTCGTGATGCCGCTCAATCCCGTGCCGACGTTCGTGATCTGCGTCACCGTCCCGTTGTCGATCGTCACGCGATACAGGTTCGGAATGCCGTCGCGGTCCGAGATGAAGAGCAGCGACCGGCCGTCCGCGCTCCACTGCGGATTGATGTTCTTGCCGTTCGTGAACGCGCGCACCTGCTCGATCGCGCCGGTATCGGGATCGATCAGCGCGAGACGATAGTCGCCGATCGCGAGCGACGCGAGGTTCGTCGAAAAGCGATCCGTCGCGAACGCGATGCGCCGGCCGTCCGGCGACCACGACGGCTGCACGTCGGCGTACGCGTCGTGGGTCAGCTGACGCAGCTTCGACTGCGTGAAGTCGTACACGTACAGATCGGTCAGGCCGTGGCGCATGCCCGTGAAGCAGACCGCGTGTCCGTCGGGCGCCCACGTCGGGTTGAAGATCTCGTCGACGCCGGGCAGCGGAATCTCCTGCTGCTTGTCGCCGCTGTCCGCGTCGAACACCGCCAGATGCGCCTCGCCGGCGACGACGGTCGAGACCGCGATGCGCTGGCTCGCGGCATCCCACGCGCCCGCCGAGTAGATGAACTCGATGCTGTTGAAGTGCGGATCGGTCGCCGTGCTCGTCAGCTTGTGCAGGATCGCGCCGCTCGTCGCGTCCGCGATGAACAGATCGGTCGAGAACACGCTCCGCGTCGAGAGGAACGCGATCCGCTTGCCGTCGGGACTGATCGCCGGGCCGACGTTCAGGTCCGTGCCGATCTCGCGGTCCGCCTTGATCACGAGCGTGCCAATCTCGTCGGGCGGCGTCGTCTTGTCGAGGATCGGCGCATAGGTGCTGCGAATCGAGTCCTGCCACTCGGTCGACACCTGCTTGGTCTTCTCGCCGAGCACGCGCTCGAACGCGACGTTGTAGTCGCCGGCCATCGCCGCGATCGTCAGCATGCGCCGGATCACGTCGTCGCCCCACCGGCCGCCGATGTACGCCCACAGCGCCTGGCCCCAGCGGTACGGAAAGTACTTCGGATTGTTCAGATCGTCGATCGACGGCAGCTTCTGCTTGCCGTTCGCGTCCTGCCGCGCCGCATCGCGCATCCACATCGCGGTGTTCGGGTCGACCGGTCCGAGCGAGAGATACTCGGCCATCCCCTCGATGAACCACAGCGGCAGCCGCTCGGCGCCGTTCTGTCCCGGCGGCGCATTCTCCGGCGTCGTGATGTCGAACTGATACGCGTGCACGAGCTCGTGGCCGATCACATGATCGGTGTCGGCCAGCGGACCGCCCATCGGCAGGACGATGCGCCGGCGGAGCGGCTCGGTGACGCCGCCGGTGCCCTCGCTCAGCTCGCCGCCGATGGCGTTGGTCTGCTCGAAATCGGGGTGCGACGCATACAGCACCAGCGGCTGGCGTCCGCGCAGTTGATGCTCGAGCACGCGGCCGAGCCGCGCGTGCCATCGCTCCGCCATGCGCGCAGCGATGTCGATCCCTTCACGCTCTTCCGGGTAGTAGTAGATGTCGAAGTGCTCGGTTTTCAGAATCTGAAAATCGAGTTTCTTGTATTGGACTTTGTTTCGGCCGAAATATTGCGCCGAAGCCGGCGCGGCGACGAGCGAGAACAGAAGTGCGCAGGCGACTGCGCCGACACGATGACCCATCCGGCACCTGTTACTGGATGGGCGTCTTGCAGATTTCGATCCCGCGTCCTCCGTCGGGTTGCGCCGAGCAGTAGTCGGCGACGGCGCGCCGCACTTCGTCGCGCGCTTCCGCCTCGGCGTGCGCGCGCTCGGCTGTGGTCACCGCGTTGATCGCTTTGCCGCCGAGATACTGGCCCGCGAGATTCTCGACGAGCACGGTGAGCAACTCGGGCTGATTGAATGGCGCGTACGGCTGCGTCAACGGGTTCGCGACTGGATCGTTCGTGACGCGGTTGAGCTCGTACGCGTATACGCCGCCGGCCGGCACGGGCCCTGCCTTGAACCCAGGCGCCAGACTCTTCACGAGCTCTTCGAGCGTGAACGGGCGATGCGTCTCGTGCACTTCGACCTTGAAGGTCGGCACTTCATTCAACCCACGCAGCGTCGGCGTCGTCGGCGTTTCCTCGAGACCTGCGCGGATCTTGTCCAGAGAAACAGGCAGGTTGAGCGGCGCGTCCTGCCCGGTGGACGCCTGGTCCGCGGGTGGCGCCGCAGCCAGCATCGCCGTTAACAGCAGAGGAATGAGGGGCATACGCGATACGGACGGCACGGCTCGAGTTCCGGTCCTGACCGCCGTCATGGTGGTCTTGTGCACGATCGACGCCAGCGCGGCCATCGTCCGTTCCCGAACAGATGCGCCGCGCGCGCGTCGTGCGTAGAATCTCCTCAGGAGGGCCGGAGGCCGTGATGCATCAAGTGCCGCGCGAAGACCAGCTCGAACTCGCCGACGCGATCGCCGCCGGCGTGCGCCGCCGCCCGACGCAGGCGTTCGGCGAATACTTCTCCGACGAGGGCGGTTCGTGTGCGCTCGGCGCCGCGTACGAAGGCGCGTACGCGCTGCCGAAAGATCCGCACGAGGCGCACGCGATCCGGCCGCGCATGGAGCGCCTGTTCGACTGCCTGGAAAACGTCCGCCGCCGCTGTCCGGAAGGGTGCAAGAAACGTCTGCCGCTCAACGCGATCATCCTGCACCTGAACGACGATCATCACTGGACGCGCGAGCAGATCGTCGAGTGGCTCCGTAAGGATTAGTTGCCGGAACTGCCCGACGTCCTCGTGTATCTCGATGCGCTGCAGCGGCACGTCGTCGGCCAGCCGCTCGAGCGGCTGAACCTCCTCAGTCCCTTCGTGCTGCGATCGGTCGACCCGCCGATCGATGCGATCACCGGGCGGGTCGTCCGCGGCGTCCGCCGCATCGGCAAGCGCATCGTCCTCGAATTTCCCGACGACGTGTTCCTCGTGATCCATCTGATGATCGCGGGGCGGCTGCGGTGGCGCGCACCGACGCAAAAACTCGGCATGGGGCCGAAGCTGATTCTCGCGTCCTTCGAGTTCCCGAGCGGGACGCTGTTCTTCACCGAAGCGAGCTCGAAGAAGCGCGCGTCGATTCAACTGGTGCGAGGCGACGCGGCGCTCCGCGCGCTCGACCCCGGCGGAATCGAACCGCTCGACGCGTCGCTCGACGCGTTTCGCGACGCGCTCACGCGCGAGAACCACACACTGAAGCGCGCGCTCACCGACCCGCACCTCTTCAGCGGCATCGGCAACGCGTACTCCGACGAGATCCTGCACGCCGCGAAGCTGTCGCCGATGAAGCTGTCGCGATCGCTCGCGGACGACGAGATGCGGCGGCTGTACGAGGCGACGCGCGCGACGCTGCGGCTTTGGATCGATCGTCTGCGGCGCGACGCGAAGGACGGCTTTCCCGAGAAGGTGACCGCGTTCAAAGACGCGATGGCCGTGCACGGGCGCTACAAGGCGCCGTGCCCGGTGTGCGGCAAGCCGGTGCAGCGGATCGTGTACGCGGAGAACGAGTGCAACTACTGCGCGTTGTGCCAGACGAACGGGCGGCTGCTCGCCGACCGTTCGCTGTCGCGGCTGCTCAAAGACGACTGGCCGAAGTCGATCGACGATCTCTGACCGGCGCGTCTATTTCGTGGCCAGCAGTTCCTTCAGTTTCGCGTCGAACGCGGCGTACGGCTGCGCGCCGACGATGCGGACGCCGTCGAGGCCGTTCGCGCTGGTCGTGCCGATGACGAAGGCGGGCGTGCCGGAGACGCCGACGCTGGTCGCGTCGCTCAGGTCCTTCTGCATGTCGGCCTGAAACGTCGACGCAACCGACGCGCGAATCTCATCACCTGTGGTCTCTTTCCAGCGGCACTGGCCGGCGCTGCAGGTCTGACCCGCTCCGCATTTGATGTTGCAGCCGCCGCAGTTCGGGCTGGAGAAGGCCGGAGCGCACACGTGTCCGATCGCACCGCAGTTGTTCGGATCGGTGAGCGTGTTGACGACGCACTGCCCGCTGCCGTTGCAGATCGATCCGCCGTTCTGGTTGCACGGCGTGCCGGCGGCGGCGTTCGACGAACTGCACACCCCGCGGAGACGATGCGTCGGGTCATCGTCATCACGGTTGAGCGCAGGACTCTAACACAAGAGTTGAGCTATGGTGTGACTCAGCATGACGGGTCCGCGGACAGTGGCCGTCGCGGCGTTTCTCCTCGTCCTGGCGGCGTACGCGAACCACTTTCAGAACGGCTTTCACTTCGACGACGACCACACGATCGTGAACAACACGTACGTGCGGGACGCCGCGAACATCCCGCGCTTTTTCGTCGATGCCGACCCGTCCAGCGTGCTGCCGTCGAACCGCTCGTATCGGCCGATCCTTTTCGCGACGCTCGCGCTCGACTACCGCATCGCCGGCGGTTACCGGCCGATGGCGTTTCAAATCGACACGTTCGCCTGGTTCTTGATCCAGCTCGCGACGATGTGGTGGCTGTTCGCGCGGATCGCCGAGCGCTGCGGCGGCGACCCGATGTTCGCGATCGTCCCGACCGCCGTCTACGCGCTGCATCCGGCGTGCGCGGAAACCGTCAACTACATCATTCAGCGCGGCGACGTCATCTCGACGTGCGGCGTCGTCGTCGCCTTGGCGATGTATGCGTACGGGCCGCGCGCGCGGGCGCGATGGCTGTCGCTCGTGCCGCTCGCGATCGGAATCCTCGCGAAACCGCCGGCGATGATTTTCCCGGCGCTGCTCGCGGCCTACGTCGTGTTGATCGAGCGCCGAACGCTGCGCGACGCGGCCGTCGAGGCGCTGCCGTCGCTCGGCGTCGTCAGCGTCCTCGCCTGGTGGAGCGCGCGCCACACGCCGGCGACGTTCACGACCGGCGGCGGCCCGCCGGGATGGTACTGGCTGACGCAGACGTTCGTCGCCGCACGCTACTTCCTCGCCTTCTTCGCGCCGATCGATCTCAGCGCCGACAACGACTGGCCGCTCCTCACGACGCTCGCCGACGTGCGCGTCGCGCTCGGGCTCGCGTTCTTCGTCGCGCTCGTCTGGACGGTGCGTCGGGCGGCGACGCGCGATCGCCTGCGGCCCGTGGCGTTCGGACTCGTCTGGTTCGCGCTGGCGCTGGTGCCGACGTCGATCGTTCCGCTCGCCGAGGTCGCCAACGATCATCGGATGTTCTTCCCGTTCGTCGGCCTCTCGCTCGCGGTCTGCTGGACGGTGCTGCCGTACTTACGGCGCGCGAACCGCGCGCTCGTCACCGCGGTGGTCGTCGCGCTGCTTGCCGGCGAAGCGGTCGGCGTCCACGCGCGCAACGCCGTGTGGCGGACCGACGACTCGCTCTGGTACGACGTGACGCAGAAGAGTCCGCGCAACGGCCGCGGCTTGATGAACTACGGTCTGGCGCGCATGGAGGCCGGCGACATCGCGACGGCGACGACCTACTTCGAGCGCGCGCTCGCGCTCACGCCGTCGTACCCGCTGCTGCACATCAACCTGGCGATCGCCTACGCCGCCGCGCGCCGCGACGTCGACGCGGACCGCGAGTTCAACACCGCGATCAGGCTGGCGCCGAACGACTGGCGCGGTCACTACTATTACGGCCGCTGGCTGCGGAGCACCTACCGGCTCGCCGAGGCGCGGGCCGAGCTCGAACGCGCGGTGGCGGACAATCCGGCGGACGCCGCGGCCGCGGCGGAGCTCGCCGCGCTGGGCCAGACGCCGGTCCACTCGGCGGAGTCCGAGCTGGCGCGATCGCTCGCCGCGTATCGCGCGGGACGCTTCGACGAGTGTCTCGAAGCCGCGCGCGCCGCGCTTGCGATCCGGCCAACGTACGCCGAGGCCTACAACAACATCGCGGCGGCGTATATCGCCATGGGACGGTGGGACGAAGGGATCGCCGCCGCCGAGGAGGCGCTGCGGCTCGATCCGGCGCTGACGATCGCGCGCAACAACCTGAACTACGCGCGCCAGCGGAAGCCGCAGAGCCGATGACGCGCACGGCGCCGGCCGTCATCGTCATTCCGGCGTACGAGCCGACGGCGGCGCTCGCCGATGTCGTCGCGGCGCTCGCCGCCACCGGGCGCGCGGTGATCGTCGTCGACGACGGATCGTCGGCGGCCGCGCGGAACGTATTCGATCGAATCGCCGGTGCGAGCGGCGTCCGCCTCGTCGGACACCCGGTGAACCGCGGCAAGGGCGAAGCGCTGAAGACCGCGTTCGCGCTCGTGCTGCGCGAGTACCGACCGGAGACGTGCGGCGTCGTTACGGCCGATGCCGACGGTCAGCATCTCGCGCCGGACATCGTCCGCGTCGCCGAACGTCTGGAAGCGTCGCCGGCCGCGCTCGTGCTCGGGAGCCGCAGCTTCGACGGTCGCGTGCCGCTGCGCAGCCGCGTCGGCAACGGCGCGATGCGGACGCTCTTCCACGCGCTCGCGGGACGCGATCTGTCGGACACGCAGACCGGTCTCCGCGGCATTCCGCGCGCGTTCCTCGCGGATCTGATCGCGCTGACGTCGAGCCGCTACGACTTCGAGTTCGAGATGCTGATGCTCGCCGCGCGCCGCCGGCTCGAGATCGTCGACGTGCCGATCGCGACCGTCTACGGTGCGCCGGGCCAATCGCACTTCAGGCCGGTCGCCGATTCAGTGCGTGTGCTGTCCGTGCTGGTGCGCGCGAGCTTCTAGCGCGGTGGCCGTGTCGTGCAGATCGTCGGCGAGCCACGCGGTGCGCGTCCATGCCGCGGCGGCCGCGGGATCGCCGAGCTGCTCGAGCGCACGCGCGCGCTGGAATGTCGCGCCGTAGTGCGACGGGTTGACGGTGAGGACGCGGTCCAGCAAGGCGAGCGCCGCCGCCGGATCGTGCTGCGCGTAGAGACGAGCGATTGCCTCCGCCATTTCCGGCGCCAGAGCATCGTACGGCCCGAGCACCGGCCGGCCGTCGCCGAGCCGCGTCAACGCCTGCACGAACGACGCGGGCGCGCGCTGCGCCTCGCTCGTGCGCGCAGCGATTTCCCAGAACGGGCGCGCGTCGAAGGGATGCGCGGTCGCGTCGAGTCGGCGCCCCTGGGCGATCGCCGGTTCCGGCGCAACCGCATGGCCGTCGATCGGATCGGCGTGCCGGCGCAGGCGAGCGACGTCGGTGACGTCGCGCAGCGCGTCGCGACGCACGAAGTTCCCCGAATGCAGCGTGGCGCCGAAGACGCGGCGCACGTACTCGTCCTCGTAGGTGTCGATGGCGAGGTAGTCGCGGCGGAAGCGCGGATCGCGCTCGAGCGCGGACACATACGTCCAGAACGCCTGCGTGCTGATGAACGTCGGCCGAACGCGGTCGAACACCCAGTCGTCGAACGCGGCGTGATCCGGACGCCACACGGGGGAGTCGTGTTTCAGCGTGTGGACGATCGCCGGCTCGATCAGGCCGGCCAGATCGGAGACCTGCAGGTTCGTTTCGAACAGCGTGGCGCCGATATCCGCACAGAGAATCGACGCGTGATCGATGCCGAGCTGCCGCGCGGCGTCGGCGAAGGGTTGCGCCACGCGCCGCGACACGTCCGCGTACGGCGTCGGCGGATCGGCCGCGAAGGCACGGACGCGATGCACCGAATCGGCGGCGAGCGCGGCGACGAGGCAGACGAGCGCCACCCGAGTGGCACGGATCGGCTTCGGCACGAGCGCGGCCGCGACGGCGAGCGTGCACCACGTCGCGTAGATGACGAGGGTGGCGAAGCGGTACTCGCCCATCCAGTCCTCGTCCATCCAGAGAAACGTCGCGGCGGCGTTGAGCGCGAGGACCGCGTACACGACCAGCCCCGAATTGGCGCGCCCGCGCACGACGAGAGCGCCGGCGCCGACACCTGCGCCGGCGAGCGCGACGACGCCGATGCTGGTCATCAGCGCGCCGCCAAGGTCGACGGTGCGCCGGAGCAGCGCGACGGGATGGGCGGCGATGCGCCGCAATTGAGCCACCGCCGACGCGTCGATGCGCTTGGCGTAATACGTGTGCGGCAGCCAGAGACCGAACGTCAGGTAGCGGAAGACGAAGAAGGCCGCGAGCAGCGCGACGAGCGTCACGAGATAGCTGACGAGCGTCCGGCGATCGCGCGGGTCGAACCACGCGATCGCGAGGCCCGTTGCGCCGAGCAGCACGAGCTCGGGGTGCGTCATCGCGAGGAGCGCCGCGAGGATCGCCGACGTAAACGGCCGCCGCGGCCGCGTCGTCGTCAGTTCCGACGCCAGCGCCGCGCCGAGCAGCAGGACGAGCGCGTTCTCGAGCCCTGACGGCGTCCAGATGACGATCGGCGGCGCGATCGCGACGGCGACGATGGCGGCACCGGCGACGTCGGCGGGTACGCCCGCGCGGCGCAGCGTCCGGGCGGTCAGGCCGAGCGCCGCGAAGACGAGCGCGGCCGACAGCAGCTTCGGTACGAGCACCGGGTGGAAGGCGCGGGCGAGGAAAAAGGGCGTGAGCGTGACGACCCACAGGAAGTTGCTGAACCCTTCGACGGGCGCCGCGCCCGGCTGCGCGACGAAGCCGCGTCCGGCGGCGACGCTGCGCGCGTACGCGTACGAGATCCCCGCGTCGTCGATCAGCCAGTGCGCGAGCGTGAGGGCGAGCGCGGCGTAGGCGGCGCAGGCGGCGAGCCAGGCCGCGCGGCGCGCGAGGCGGTCATCAAGGGAACGCACGCGCCGGGCATTATGCGCGCCTTGCGCTTTCCAATCAACACATGTAGATTTATGGATGTGAAAGACGCGTCAGCGCTCTATCGGCTGCTCGGTGACGAGGCGCGCCTGCGCCTGCTGCGCATCCTGTCGAAGGAGCGCCTGAACGTCACCGAGCTGACCGGTGTCCTCGGGCTCGCCCAGTCCGGCGTTTCGCGCCATCTCGGCCTCCTGAAGGAATCGGGTCTCCTGTCGGAGGAGCGCGACGGCGGCTTCACCTACTACCGCCTGGCGGACGCGCTCGCATCGGGCGAGCACGGGCTCGCGCCGGTCCTCCGCGCCCAGTTCGACGAGGCCGCCTCCGAGGCGACCGTCCGCGCCGACGAGGCGCGGCTGCAGGAAGTGCTGCGGCTGCGCAAGGAGAACTTCGACGCGCACGCCGGCCCCGACACGCGCGACGCGCGGCAGCTCGTGCCGGGCCGGAGCTGGGCCGCGTGGTCGCGGGCGCTCGGGCTGCTGATGCCGAAGCTGAAGGTCGCCGATCTCGGCTGCGGCGAAGGCTACCTGACGATCGAAGCGGCGCGCTGGGCGTCGCGCGTGATCGCCGTCGACCGATCCGAGGCGGTGCTGCATCGCGCGAAGGCGCTCGCGCGCCGGCGGCGCGTGTCCAACGTCATCTGGAAGAAGGGCGAGCTCGAGAAGCTGCCGATCCGCGACGGCACCGTCGACGTGGCGATGCTCTCGCAGGCGCTGCACCATGCGCAGCATCCGGCGCGCGCCGTCGCCGAGGCGGTCCGCGTCACCGCCCCCGGCGGGCGCGTGCTCGTCCTCGACCTGCGGCGGCATCACGAAGAATGGGTGCGCGGCAAGCTCGGCGATCGGCGCCTCGGCTTCGACGACGACGAACTGAAGAAGCTGCTCGTCGGCGCCGGGCTCGCGGATGTGAAGGTCGGCGTCGGCGCGCGCAAGTCGGGCGATCCGTTCACGGTGCTGATCGCCAGCGGAACCAAACCACATGGCAAACGAACCTAAGGCGCTCCTCGATTCGCTGCTCGCCTCGCGCATCCTCGTCCTCGACGGCGCGATGGGCACGATGATCCAGCGGCACACGCTGGCGGAAGCGGACTTCCGTGGCGCGCGCTTCGCGTCGCACGTGCGCGAGCTGCGCGGCAACAACGACCTGCTCACGCTGACGCGTCCCGACGTCATCGCCGGCATCCATCACGCGTACCTCGCCGCCGGCAGCGACATCATCGAAACGAACACGTTCAGCAGCAACACGATCTCCCAGGCGGACTACGGCCTCGAGTCGCTCTGCTACGAGCTCAACCTCGAAGGCGCTCGCCTGGCGCGCGCGGCCGCGGACGAGTGGACGCAGCAGACCCCCGACCGGCCGCGCTTCGTCGCCGGCTCGATGGGCCCGACGACGAAGATCCTGTCGATCTCGCCGGACGTGAACAACCCGTCGTTCCGCAACATGACGTTCGACGAGCTGTGCGCCGCCTACCGCGAGCAGGCGCGCGGCCTGATCGACGGCGGCGTCGATCTGCTGCTCGTTGAGACGATCGTCGACACGCTGAATGCGAAGGCGGCGATCGTCGCGATCGAGGAGCTGTTCGACGATCGGGGCTCTCGGATCCCGGTGATGATTTCCGTCACCATCACCGATCGCAGCGGCCGCACGCTCTCGGGCCAGACGATCGACGCGTTCTGGACGTCGATCAAGCACGCGAAGCCGTTCAGCGTCGGCGTCAACTGCGCGCTCGGCGCGCGCGACATGCGGCCGTACGTGGCGGAGCTCGCGCGCGTCGCCGACTGCTACATCAGCTGCTACCCGAACGCGGGGCTGCCGAACGCGTTCGGCCAGTACGACGAGCTGCCGGCCGACACCGCCGCCGCGCTCCGCGACTTTGCCGACAGCGGGTTTCTGAACATCGTCGGCGGCTGCTGCGGGACGACGCCGGATCACATCCGCGCCATCGCGGCGGCGGTCGCGCCGCTCCGGCCGCGCCAGGTCGGCGGGCCGAGCGCCGAGGGCATCGCGTTCACGGAGCTGTCGGGACTCGAGCGCCTCACGATCCGCCCCGACTCGAACTTCATCATGATCGGCGAGCGCACGAACGTCACCGGCTCGGCGCGCTTCGCGCGGCTCGTGCGCGCCGGCGACTGGGCCGCGGCGGCGCAGGTCGCGATCGATCAGGTCCGCGGCGGCGCGAATCTGATCGACGTGAACATGGACGAGGGGATGCTCGATTCCGAGCGCGCGATGACCGAGTTCCTCAACTACATCGCGACGGAGCCGGAGATCGCGCGCGTCCCGATCATGATCGACAGCTCGAAATGGTCGGTCATCGCCGCCGGCCTCAAATGCGTGCAGGGGAAGCCGGTCGTCAATTCGATCAGCCTGAAGGAAGGCGAAGCGGATTTCCTGACGAAGGCGGCGATCGTCAAGCGCTTCGGCGCGGCGGTCGTGGTGATGGCGTTCGACGAGCAGGGACAGGCGGACACGATCGAGCGGAAGGTGTCGATCTGCCGGCGCGCCTACGCGCTGCTCATCGAGCGCGCGGGGTTCGATCCGTCGGACATCATCTTCGACCCGAACGTGCTCGCGATCGCGACCGGGCTCGAGGAACACAACGCCTACGCGATCAACTTCATCGAGGCGACCCGGCAGATCAAGGCCGCGTGCCCGGGCGTGAAGATCAGCGGCGGGATCAGCAACCTGTCGTTCGCGTTTCGCGGCAACGACGTCGTCCGCGAGGCGACGCATTCGGCGTTTCTCTACGACGCGATCAAGGCCGGCCTCGACATGGGCATCGTCAACGCCGGACAGCTCGTCGTCTACGAGGACATCCCGAAGGCGCTGCTCGAGCGGGTCGAGGACGTGATCTTCAACCGGCGGCCGGACGCGACCGAGCGGTTGGTCGAGTTCGCGGCGACGGTGAAAGGCGGCGCGAAGAAGCCGGAGCAGGATCTCGCGTGGCGCAGCGCGCCGGTCGAAGCGCGCCTCTCGCACGCGCTCGTCCACGGGGTCGTCGACTTCATCGACGCCGACGTCGAAGAGGCGCGCCAGAGGTACGCGCGGCCGCTCGACATCATCGAAGGGCCGCTGATGGACGGCATGAAGGTCGTCGGCGATCTGTTCGGCGCGGGGAAGATGTTCCTGCCGCAGGTCGTCAAGAGCGCGCGCGCGATGAAGAAGGCGGTGGCCTACCTGCAGCCGTTCATGGAACAGGAGCGGCTCGCCCTGCTCGAGCGTCGCGGCGGCCGCGACGCCGCGCCTGGCGAGCGCGTCGAACCACGCACCAAGGGCAAGATCGTGCTCGCCACCGTCAAGGGCGACGTGCACGACATCGGCAAGAACATCGTCGGCGTCGTGCTCGGCTGCAACAGCTACGACGTCGTCGATCTCGGCGTCATGGTGCCGGCCGATCGCATTCTGCAGACCGCGATCGACGAGCACGCGGACCTCGTCGGGCTGAGCGGCCTGATCACGCCGTCGCTCGACGAGATGGTGTTCGTCGCCCGCGAGATGGAGCGTCGTGGCTTCCAGTTGCCGCTGCTCATCGGCGGCGCGACGACGAGCCGGCAGCATACCGCGGTGAAGATCGCGCCGGAGTACGGGCAGACGACGGTGCACGTGCTCGACGCGTCACGCGTCGTCGACGTGGTGTCGAGCCTGATCAGCGAGGAGCGGCGCGACGCGTTCGCGCAGAGCAACCGCGAGCTGCAGGAGACGCTGCGGACGCAGCACCGCGCGCGTCAGGAGCGGCCGCTGCTGACGTATGCGCAGGCGCGCGCGAACCGGCTCGCGATCGACTGGACGCGCGAATCGATTCCGACGCCGTCGTTTCTCGGGCGCCGGACGCTGATGCTGCCGCTCGACGCGCTCGTGCCGTTCATCGACTGGACGTTCTTCTTCGCCGCGTGGGAGCTGAAGGGGCGCTTCCCGGCGATCCTCGAGCACCCGCAGTACGGCGCGGCGGCGCGCGAACTGTACGACAACGCGCGGCGGCTGCTCGATCGGATCGTCCGCGAGCAGTTGCTGACGGCGAAGGCGGTGTACGGCTTCTGGCCCGCGGCGAGCGAGGGCGACGACCTGGTGCTGTTCGGCGACGAGGCGCGCAACGGCGAGATCGCGCGGTTCAGCATGCTGCGGCAGCAGGAGGCCATGGCCGCGGGACAGCCGAACCTGTCCCTCGCCGATTTCGTCGGTCCGCGCGACTACCTCGGCGCGTTCGCCGCGACGGCGGGGCTCGGCGCGGACGCGCTCGCGGCGCGCTTCGAGGCGGAACACGACGACTACGACGCCATCCTGGTGAAAGCGCTCGCCGATCGGCTGGCGGAGGCGGCGACCGCGTTCCTGCACAAACGCGCGCGCGAAGACTGGGGCGTGGACGAAGCCGTCTCGGCCGACGATCTGATCGCCGAGAAACATCGTGGCATCCGTCCAGCGTTCGGCTACCCCGCGTGTCCGGATCACAGCGAGAAGTTCGCGCTGTTCGATCTGCTCCACGCGCGCGAGATCGGGATCGATCTGACCGAGCATGCGGCGATGACGCCGGCCGCGAGCGTCAGCGGCCTGTACTTCGCGAGCCCGCATGCGCGCTACTTCAGCGTCGGCCGCCTCGGCGAAGATCAGATTGCCGACTACGCCAAGCGCCGAGGGCAGTCGATCGAGGCGACCGAGCGGTGGCTCACGCCGAACCTCGCGTACGAGCCCGCGCGCTGTTAGCCGGCGCGGACGCTCCGACGTCGGCGGCGTGATACGGCTCAGCTCGAAACCGCCGAGCCGTTCCTGCTAAGCTCTTCTCGCTCCCGTTCTCCCGAGACTTATGCGTGTTCTGGCGTTCACGGCGCGCGTGTGCGCGTGCGTGCTGACCCTCGTGTCGTCTGCGGCCGCGGCGACCGTTGCCGTGCCGGCCGGCGGCAATTTGCATCAGGCGCTGCTCAACGCGCAGCCCGGCGACACGATCGTGCTCGCGCGCGGGGCCGTCTACACCGGCAACTTCACGCTGTCGAACAAGGGCGGCGGCGCCGCGACGATCACGATTCGCACCGACGGCGACCAGGGATTTCCCGGCGCCGGCGGACGCATTTCGCCGGACGCGTCGGGGCAGCTCGCCGTCCTGCGATCGGGCAACGGATCGCCGGCGGTGCAGACCGCGCCCGGCGCGCACAACTGGACGCTGATGCTCCTCGAGATCCAGGCGAACGCGAACGGCGCCGGCGACATCGTCACGCTCGGCGACGGATCGGCCGCGCAGGCGTCGCTCGCGCAGATTCCGCACGACCTCGTGCTCGATCGCGTCTACATCCACGGCGACGCGACGGACGGCCAGAAGCGCGGCGTCGCGCTCAACAGCGCGCAGACGACGATCACCGGGTCGTACATCGCGGACATCAAGGCGATCGGGCAGGATTCGCAGGCGATCGGCGCCTGGAACGGTCCCGGGCCGTACGCGATCACGAACAACTATCTCGAAGCGGCGGGCGAGAACGTCCTGTTCGGCGGCGCGGATCCCGCCATCGCGAACCTGGTGCCGTCCGACATCACGATCGCGGACAACGAGATCGCGAAACCGGTGTCCTGGCGCACCGAGAAGTGGAGCGTGAAGAACCTCGTCGAGCTGAAGAACGCGCGCCGCGTGACGATCGAGCGCAACACGATCGAGTACGTGTGGCAGGGCGGTCAGTCGGGGTTCGCCGTGCTGTTCACCGTCCGCAACCAGGACGGGCAGTGCCCGTGGTGCACGGTCGATCATGTGACGTTTCAGAACAACGTCGTGCGCCACGCCGCCGCCGGCATCCAGATGCTCGGCACCGACAACCTCCATCCGAGCCAGCAGACGCAGGCGATCGTAGTGCGTAACAACGTGTTCTACGACATCGACAAACAGAACTGGGGCGGGAACGGCTACTTCCTCGCGCTCGTCGCGGGGCCGCGCGACGTGACGATCGACCACAACACGATCGTGCAGGAACACGCGTCCGGAATCGTGCAGGCGGACGGCGCGCCGACGATCGGGTTCGTCTTCACGAATAACCTGGCGAAGCACAACGCGTACGGCATCATCGGCACGGACCACGGCGTCGGCGACGACTCCATTTCGGCCTATCTTCCCGCGTCGACGATCACGCGCAACGTGTTCGCCGGCGGCGCCGCGGCGAAGTACCCGGGCGGCAACAGCTTTCCGACCGTGGCGCAGTTCGAGTCGCAATTTCTCGGCTATGCGGGCGCTGACTTCCGGCTGGTCCCGGCCAGCGGCTGGCGCGATGCCGGAACCGACGGCCAGGACCTTGGCGCGCTCTTTCAAACGGCGCTCGGCGCCGCTGCACGGTAACTGTCACTGTAGGACAGTAAGGAGTGGACAACCCATCCATATAAGGCTATGCTGTCATAGTCAGTCGTAAGTCGGAGTCCGCGTGGACGCCGGCTGGACATCGATAAGATTTTGTCAATCAAGCACTTACTTCGATTCGTCGTTGCCGCTGGCCTCGTGGCCTGCGCCGCCGCGCCGGCGGCCGCTGGATCCACGCACCGGACGCGCCTCATCGTCACGCTGGCGCCCGGGAGGGACCTGCCGGCATCGTTGAAACCGTACGCGGTCGGGCGGCTCGACAACGCCGGCGTGCGCATCCTGGACGTGCCGGACGCAAATCTACCGAGCGTCGCCTCCGGCAACGGCATCACGGTTCACGACGATCGCATCGTCGTAAAGCAGGATTTCCGGACCGACGTCGGCGCCGGGTCGTTCTTCGCGACGCACGATCTCGGGTTCACCGGCCGCGGCGTCACCGTCGCCGTGCTCGACAGCGGCGTTGACGCGTCGCACGACGACCTGCGCCGACGCGTCATCGGCTTCGCGGATTTCGTGAACGGCCGCGTGGCGCCGTACGACGACAACGGTCACGGCACGCACGTGTCGGGCATCATTGCCGGCAGCGGCGTCGACTCGCGCGGCCAGCAGGCGGGTGTCGCGCCCGAAGCCAATCTCGTCTCGCTCAAGGTGCTCGACGCGAACGGCGTGGGCCGCGTCAGCGACGTGCTCGCGGCGCTCGACTGGGTGCTCGCCAACGCCGATCGCTACGGCATCCGCGTCGTGAACATCTCGTTCGCCGCGGCGATCAAGGTTTCCTACAACGACGACGAGCTGACGCAGACGGTGAAGAAGCTCGTGGACCGCGGCATCATCGTCGTCGCAGCCGCCGGCAATCACGGCGTCGAGAGCGGCCGCGAAGTGTTCGGCGGCATCGGCGCGCCGGCCAACGCGCCGTGGGTCATCACGGTGGGCGCCGCGAGCTCGATGGGCACGCTGACGCGCGGCGACGACACGGTCGCCGACTTCAGCTCGCGCGGTCCGACGTGGAAGGATTTCGCCGCGAAGCCGGATCTCGTCTCGGGCGGCGTCGGCATCATTTCGACGAGCGCGCCGGGCAGCACCGATTACCGAACGAAGCCGGAATTCCTGCTGCCGGGCACGCGGCCGTTGCCGACCCTGCCGTATCAGGTGATGACCGGCACGAGCATGGCGGCGCCGTCGGTGGCCGGCGCGATCGCGCTGATGCTGCAGGCGAACCCGCGCCTGACGCCGAATTTCGCGAAAGCGATCCTCGAGTACACCGCGCAGTGGAATCCGCAGTACCGCGCGCTCGAGCAGGGCGCCGGTTTCCTGAACGCGCTCGGCGCGGTTCGGCTGTCGGCGTATTACGCGCGCCATCGGCGCGGCGAGGCGATGCCGGTCGAGACGATCTGGAGCCGCCACATCAACTGGGGCAACCACCGCGTGGGCGGCGGCCTCCTCGCGCCGCGCGCGAATGCGTGGCCGACGTCGGTGACGTGGGGCGATATCAAGGTCCACTCGCTCGACGGCGACGAGAACATCATCTGGGGCACGAGCGAGGACGAGAACATCGTTTGGGGCACCGCCGACACCGACGACAACATCATCTGGGGCACCGACGGCGACGAGAACATCGTCTGGGGCACCGAGTGCGGCGGCGACAACTGCGAGAACATCATCTGGGGCACGGATGGTGGCGACGAGAACATCATCTGGGGCACCGACGACGGCGACGAGAACATCATCTGGGGGACGGCGGCGGAAGACGAGAACATCATCTGGGGCACGGATGATGGCGACGAAAACATCATCTGGGGCACCGACGGCGACGAGAACATCATCTGGGGCACGATCGACCCCGATCCGGCGAACGTCCTGTGGAGCGCCATTGCTGACACACCGGTCGTCGGCGGCGCGAACCCGTCGTTCGTGTGGTTCCTGAGCCGCCGGCACGACGCGAGCTGGATCGCGGTCGAGTTCGGCGACACGTTGCCGCTGACAGGGCCGGGGCGCTGACGTGGAGAACATGCCCTTCCGGCCGGAGATGATCGACGCCGCGCTGCCGAGCGTCAGCAACGCCGTCACGACGAGCGACTGGCGGGGAATGCTGCCGGTGCTGCGCGGCCGCCGCGTGCGCCTCCGCGAGCTGCGCGCGTCGGACGCCGCGTCGCTGTTCGCGATGCTGTCGACCGACGAGGTGTCGCGGTTCATCAACCCGCCGCCGTCGACCGTCGAGGGATTCGAGAAGTTCATCGCGTGGACGCATCGTCAGCGCGCCGCCGGCAGCTACACGTGCTTCGCCGTCACGCTGCACGGCAACGACAGCGCGATCGGGCTGTTCCAGGTGCGTCAGCTCGGGTCGAGCTTCGAGCTGGCGGAGTGGGGCTTCGCGCTCGGCTCGGCGTTCTCGGGAACGGGCGTCTTCGCGGAAAGCGCGGCGCTCGTCCTCGAGTTTGCGTTCGACACCCTGCGCGTACGGCGGCTCGAGGCGCGCGCGGCGGTGCTGAACGGCCGCGGCAACGGCGCGCTGCTGAAGATTGGCGCCGTCGCGGAAGGGCGGCTCCGCCAGTCGTTCCTGCGAAATGGCGAGCGCCTGGATCAGACGCTCTACGCGCTCCTGGACGATGAGTGGCGCGCGAATTTCGGGACAGTGCGTTACGCATTTCCGCCGGGCCCAAGTCACTAACAACCCGTTTCCAGCGGTCTGTGCCGCTCGGCCAGTTCGACCTGCCGTTCGCGCGCCGAACGCGTGTGCGCATGATGTTCTCTGCTCTCCAACAGACGCCACGAAGTCCCTCTTCTTGAACAACATCGTGAATGATTGTTCCGATCCACGACACGTCGCGGAACTTGCAGATTTTCGGAACAATTGCTTTCCGATCGCAGGCTGAGTCTGATCGCGACGCCGCAAGAAGGCACAATCCGATGCGCCACATCTGCATCATCATTTTGATAATGCGCTGATAGACAACGATTTAATGGTGGTCCAGAGAGGCGGTTTGTGGCTGGGCTTTTGCTCTGGCTTTTACCGCTATGACTCTCCCGCTCCATCGGCAAACTCGAAAAAAGGCGGTCTGGGGTCCCAAGCGGACGCTGGCCGTTGCGGTTTTGGCGCTGTTCGCCTGTGCTCCCAACGCGATGGCCGCGGGCCGGCATGCGCACAAAACGCCCGTCGTCAAGGCGGGCATGGCCAACTCGCACGCGCGCCGCGGCATTCTCGACCACGAATTGACGGCGCGGTCCGGCAAGCTAAACGGATCCTCGCGTGTCATCATCACGCTCAAAACGGGCGTCGCGCTCCCGCCCGAGATCGAGCGCCTCGCTACCGTCGTGCATGGCCGCCTCGGGATCATCAACGGGCACGTCGTCACGGTGTCGAACCGGGTCCTGCAAAAGATCGCCGCGCATCCGGCGGTCTTCCAGATCGACTACGACCGACCGCTCGTCAAGCAGAACTTCCGTACGGGAATCACGATCGGTGCGCCCGCCGTGCAGCGCGGGTACGGCCTCACCGGCGCGGGCATCGGCGTCGCGATCATCGATTCGGGCATTGCCGCGTGGCATGACGATCTGACCAACCGCACGGCGACGCTCTATCCGTACGGCAATCAGCGCGTCGCGGCGTTCGTCGACTTCGTGAACGGCAACAATCATCCGCACGACGACGACGGCCACGGCACGCACGTCGCCGGCATCATCGCCGGCAACGGCTACGACTCGAACGGGCAGAAGGCGGGCGTCGCGCCGGATGCGACCCTCGTCTCGTTGAAAGTGCTCGACGCCAACGGCAACGGCTCGATCAGCAACATCATCGCGGCGTTCGACTGGACCGTGCAGCACAAGGACCAGTTCAACATCCGCGTCGTGAACGCGTCGGTCGGCGCACTGATCACCGAGTCATACACGACCGATCCGCTGACGGTCGCCGCCAAGCGCGTCGTCGACGCCGGCATCGCGGTCGTCGTCGCCGCCGGCAACAAGGGCAAGAACGCGGCGGGACAGATTCAGTACGGCGCGATCACGTCGCCCGGCAACGCGCCGTGGGTGATCACCGTCGGCGCATCGAGCACCAACGGCACGCCGGATCGCAGCGACGACACGATCGCGTCGTTCAGTTCGCGCGGTCCGACGTACAAGGACTACGCGGCGAAGCCGGATCTCGTTGCGCCGGGCGTCGGCACGATCTCGCTCGCCGCGCCGGGCAGCACGTTCTACGGGACGATGCCGCTCGTGAACGGCACGGTGTCGACGCCGTACGTGCCGTATCTCACGCTGAGCGGCACCAGTATGGCGGCGCCGGTCGTCACCGGCACCATCGCCCTGATGCTGCAGGCGAACCCGTCGCTGACGCCGAACATGCTCAAGGCGATCCTCGAGTACACGGCGCAGCCGTACGCGGGCTACGACCGCTTGACGCAGGGCGCCGGCTTCCTGAACACGCTCGGCGCCGTCCGATTCGCGCAGTTCTACGCGACCGCACAGCCCGGCGATCCGATTCCGCTCGACAGCATGTGGGGCAAGCAACTGCTGTGGGGCAACCATTTGATCTCGGGCGGCATGATTCTCCCGAATGCCAACGCGTTCCGTGTCGGTACGCCGTGGGGCGTCGCGAAGACCGACGCCGACGAAAACATCGTGTGGGGCACGTCGCTCGACGGCGACGAGAACATCGTGTGGGGCACGTCGTTCGACGGCGACGAGAACATCGTGTGGGGCACGTCGTTCGACGGCGACGAAAACATCGTCTGGGGCACCGACGACGGTGACGAGAACATCGTGTGGGGCACTGACTGCGGCGGCGCGGACTGCGACGCGGTGGTCTGGGGCAGCGCCGACACGGACGACAACATCGTCTGGGGCACCGCCGATGGCGACGAGAACATCGTGTGGGGCACGTCATCCGACGGTGACGAGAACATCGTGTGGGGGACGTCGTTCGATGGTGACGAGAACATCGTCTGGGGAACGGCCGACACCGACGACAACATCGTTTGGGGCACCGACGATAGCGACGAGAACATCGTGTGGGGCACGATGACCAACGGCGTGATCACCTGGTACGGCGCGACGGGCACGGTCCGGCCGATCGACTGGAACGCGATTCGCGGGATGAGCGACGCCCAGGTGTTCAAGCTGTTCCGCCTCATGACGACCAATCTGCCGGCCACGAGCGGAGGCCTCTAGTCATGGAGAAGATGCCCTATCGGCCGGAGCTGGACCTCGCACAGGTCCAGGTCTCGGCCGGAGACATCACGACCAGCGACTGGCAGCGCCGGCTTCCGGTCCTGGCGGGCACCACGGTGGTGTTGCGGGAACTGCGGACGAGCGACGCGGCGTCGCTGTTCGCGCTGCTCACGACGGAAGAAGTGACGCGGTTCATCTCGCCGCCGCCAACGACGGTGGAAGGGTTCGAGCGGTTCATCGCGTGGACGCACCGCATGTGGCAGGCCGGCACCTACGCCTGCTTCGCCGTGACGGCGATCGGGTGCGACACCGCGATCGGCATCTTCCAGGTGCGCGAGCTCGAACCCGGATTTGCGACGGCGGAATGGGGATTCGCGATTGGGTCGGCGTTCTGGGGTACCGGCGTGTTCGAAGAAAGCGCCCGCCTCGTGCTGACGTTTGCCTTCGACGCGCTCGGCGTTCACCGGCTCGAAGCGCGGTGCGCGGTGCGGAACGGTCGCGGGAACGGCGCGCTGAGAAAGATCGGCGCGGTACAGGAAGGAGTGTTGCGGAAATCGTTCCTGCGGAACGGTGATCACCTCGATCAGGCGCTCTATGCGATCGTCGAGGACGATTGGCGCGCGTCACTCACGCCAGCAAGGATGGCCAGGATGAGCGTTCACTGAGCGGACCAGGCGTCCGCACGTCCACACAACTGAGGTTCGCCGTTCCTCTCGGGGGACGCTGCGACTGACATGACCAAGGGCCGGGATCGGAACGATGTAGCCGATTCCCGGCCCGCGCCGCTTATAGGACGGTAACAGACACAATGCTCCAAATTGGACCTCGTGTCTGACATCGGAACAGTCAGGTCACTCTCTCATCTTTTTTCTAAGCATTCTCGCGATTTTGACGGCCTGCCGACATCGACACGTGCCGTTTTCGAACAACACCATCTCTCAGAGCGGGCCAACACGTTTCGGCGTAAACAATTGCACGCGTGTTACTTAGATCCAAATGACCAAAGAGTCATATTATGGCTGTGCTTTTGCTATAATGCTCATCCGATATGACCATCTGCCCGTCTGCATACATACGAAGGAAAGCGGTCTGGGGGCCGAAACGGACGCTCGCGGCTATGGCGCTCGTCGCCTTCGCGTTCGCTCCGAACGCGAGAGCCGAAGGGCGTCACGTCAGCCATCTGCCGCACGCAAAACCAGGCGTGCCCGGCGTCAAGGCCCGCAACTACAAGCTCGACAATGAACTGACGCGCCGCTCACAGCGCGGCAGCGGGACGCGCACGTCGAAGGTGATCATCGAGCTGGTGCCGGGCGCGACGCTTCCGCCCGAGTTCAAGAAGTATGCGCGCGCCGGCCGACTTGATCTGATCAACGGCCAAGCGCTCGAGCTGCCGGACAACGTCATCAAGCAGCTCGCCGCCCATCCCAGCGTGTTTCGCGTTCACGAGGATCGGCCGATCAAGACGCACAACTACCGGACGGGCATCACCATCGGCTCGACGGTTGTCCACCAGGCCTACGGCCTGACCGGCGCCGGCATCGGCATCGCCGTCATCGACTCCGGCGTGGCGACGTGGCACGACGACCTGACCAACAAGTCGTCCAAGCTCTATCCGTACGGCAACCAGCGCGTGGCGAAGTTCGTGGACTTTGTCAACGGCCGCACGCAGCCGTATGACGATGCCGGGCACGGGACGCACGTGGCGGGCATCATCCTCGGCAACGGCTACGACTCGCTGGGGCAGAAGGAAGGCGTCGCCCCTGACGCGTCTCTGATCTCGCTGAAGGTGCTCGACCAGAACGGCGCTGGCAACATCAGCAACATCATCGCCGCGTTGAACTGGGTGGCACTGAACTACAAGACCTACAACATCCGCGTCGTGAACCTCTCGGTCGGTGCACCGATTCATGAATCGTACTGGACCGATCCGCTGACACTCGCTGCCAAGCGCCTCACCGACATGGGCATCGTCGTCGTCGCCGCCGCTGGCAATCTCGGGAAGAATGCCAATGGCCAGCCCCAGTGGGGCGGCATCACCGCGCCCGGCAATGCGCCGTGGGTGCTGACCGTCGGCGCATCGAGCACGATGGGCACGCTGACGCGCAACGACGACACGATGGCATCGTACTCCTCGGCGGGGCCGACCTACATCGACTATGCGGCGAAGCCGGATCTGGCCGCCCCGGGGACCGGCACCGTGTCGCTCGCGGCGCCCGGCAGCACGTTCTACATCACGAAGCCGCAAGATCTGCTCGCCGGCAGCCTGCGACTTGGCTACAAGCCGTATCTCAGCTTGAGCGGGACCAGCATGGCCGCCCCCGTCGTGAGCGGCACTGTCGCGCTGATGCTGCAGGCCAATCCGAGGTTAACGCCGAACCTGGTCAAAGCGATCCTGCAGTACACCGCGCAGCCGTACCCAGGCTACAGCGCGCTGCAGCAGGGCGCCGGCTTCCTGAACACGCTCGGCGCGGTGCGACTGGCGCAGTTCTACACTGCGAACAAAGCCGGCGCGCAGATGCCCGTGCAGAAGGTCTGGAGCCGCCAGTTGATCTGGGGCAACCATCGCATCTCGGGGGGGTACCTCAATCCGCTCGCGAATGCGTGGGCGACCAACGTCGTGTGGGGCACGGCAAAGACGGGCGGCGTGACCGGCCAGAACATCGTCTGGGGCACCGCGTGCGGCCACAGCAGCTGCGACAACATCGTGTGGGGCGCCGCGGACGTTGACGGCGAGAACGTCGTGTGGGGCACGGCCATGGACGAGAACATCGTCTGGGGCACGGCGTGCGGCGACGACACGTGCGACAACATCGTGTGGGGCACGGCGATCGACGAGAACATCGTCTGGGGCACGGATTGCGGCGGCGCCGACTGCGAGAACGTTGTGTGGGGCACGGCCGACACTGACGACAACATCGTCTGGGGGACCGCCGACAGCGACGACAACATTCTCTGGGGCACGTCGACCGACGAGAACGTCGTGTGGGGGACGAACGCGGACGTCGACGTGACCTGGGGGAGTAGCGCCGAAGACGACACGACGCTGTTCTCCGACGATGACACATCAGAGCCGCTACCGAGTCTCGACTTGGAATTCGGCGACTTCGTCCCGCTCATGGTTGATCCCGCAACCGTGACCGACTCGAACACGACTGGCACGGTCGGAGGCCTCTAACATGGAAAAGATGCCATACCGACCGGAGTTGGACATCGTCGCCCAGATGCCCACGGCCGAGCAGGTCACGACCACGGACTGGCAGCAGCGGTTGCCAGTGCTGACGGGAACGCAGGTCGTGCTTCGGGAACTGCGGACGAGTGACGCGGCGTCGCTGCTGGCGATGCTGACGACCGAAGAGGTCTCGCGCTTCATCTCGCCGCCGCCCACGACCGTCGACGCGTTCGAACGGTTCATCGCGTGGACGCACCGGATGCGCACCGCGGGCACCTACGCGTGCTTCGCGGTGACGGTGCAGGGCTACGACACGGCGATCGGCATCTTCCAGGTCCGCGAGCTCGAGCCGGGTTTCGGCTCCGCGGAATGGGGATTCGCGATGGGATCGCCCTTCTGGGGAACCGGCGTGTTTCAGGAAGGCGCGGAGCTCGTGCTCGCCTTCACCTTCGACACGCTGCGCGTCCACCGGCTCGAAGCGCGCTGCGCCGTGCAGAACGGCCGCGGCAACGGCGCGCTGCGCAAGATCGGCGCGGTGCAGGAAGGCGTGCTCCGCAAATCGTTTCTGCGGAACGGTCAATACCTCGACCAGGTGCTCTACGCGATCGTCGAGGACGACTGGCGCGCGTCAACGTCCGCACAGGCAGCCCACACGCTCGTCCACTGACGCGAAGGTGAATTTGAGGATTGGAGGATTGGTGATTTGAGGATTGATGAAATCCTCAAATCCCCAAATCCCAATCCTCAAATCCCCAATCCTCCAATCCTCAAATTCATTTGACGGTAGCCGCTGCACCGTCGGCGGCGCGGCGATCGGATCCGCCTTCGAGTGTCTTCGTCTTCGGATCGACGACGATGACCTGCGCGACGCCTTGGCCGCCGCCTTCGCGCAGCGTCTGACCGCGGCGCTGCAGCTCTTTCACCGTGTCGGGCGAGAAGCCGAACTTCTCGTAGTCGATCCGATCCGGCAGCCACTGATGGTGGAAGCGCGGCGCATCCACCGCTTCCTGCGCATTCATCCCGAAATCGACGACGTCGAGGATCGTCTCGAGAACCGTGTTGATGATGGTGCGTCCGCCCGGGCTGCCGGTCACCATGAACAGCTGACCGTCTTTCGCGAGAATCGCCGGCGCCATGCTCGACAGCATCCGCTTGTTCGGCGCGGCGAGATTCGGTTCGGTGCCGACGAGTCCCTGCTCGTTCGTCAGCCCGGGCCCGGCGTTGAAGTCGCCCATCTCGTTGTTCAGCAGGAAGCCCGCGCCCGGGACGACGATCTTCACGCCGTAGCCCTGCTCGAGCGTGTAGGTCATCGACAGCGCGTTGCGGTTCGCGTCGACGATCGAAATGTGCGTCGTCTCGTCGCTCTCGTGCGGCCAGTCGAACGTCGTCGCCGACGGCTTCGCCGCGCGGTTCGGATCGATCGTCTTGCGCAGATCCGCCGCGTAGTCCTTCGACATCAGCCGTTCGAGCGGCATCGTCTTCACGAAGTCGGGGTCGCCAAGATAGTGCGCGCGGTCCGCGTACGAGCGCTTCATCGTCTCCGCGATCAGGTGGATTTCGGCGGCTGAATAGAAGCCGAGCGCCTTCAGGTCGTAGCCTTCGAGCACGTTCAGCATCTCGACGAGGCCGACACCGCCGGAGCTCGGCGGCGGCATCGACACCACCTCGTAGCCGCGATAGGTGCCTTTGACCGGCGCGCGCCGCGCCGCCTGGTAGTGTTTCAGATCGTCCGCGGTGATCAAGCCGCCGTGCGCTGCCATCTCCTTCGCGACGAGCGCCGCCGTTTCCCCTTCGTAGAATCCCGCCGGTCCGTGATCCGCGATGCGCTGCAGCGTCCGCGCGAGGTCGGGCTGTTTCAGGATGTCGCCGGGCTCGTACGCGGCGCCGTTCTTCGTGAACTGCGCGATCGACGCCGGATACGCCTCCATGCGCGGCCGCACCTGCTTCAACGATCGCGACAGGTTGTCGCTGACGACGAAACCGTCGCGCGCGAGGGCGATCGCGGGCTCGACGAGCCGCTTCCACGGCAGCTTGCCCTGTTCCTTCCACGCCAGATGCAGCCCGGCGACGGTGCCCGGAACGCCGACCGCGAGATAGCTGTTGTGGTGACGCTCGGCGCTGTACTTGCCGTGCTCGTCCAGCCACATCGTCGCTGACGCGGCTGCCGGCGCCTTCTCGCGGAAGTCGTAGGTGACCGCGTTGCCGTTCGCCGGACGATAGACCATGAAGCCGCCGCCGCCGATGTTGCCGGCCGTTGGATGCACGACGGCGAGCGCGAACGCGGTGGCGACCGCCGCGTCGACGGCCGTCCCGCCGTCTTTGATCGCGTCCGCGCCGATCTTCGACGCGATCTCGTTCTGCGACGCGACGATCCCTTTCTGCGACCGCACCGGCACGGAGGCCGCGCGGACGGTGATGACGAGCGCGATGACGAGGATGGATGAACAGAGCTTCTTCATGCGGCGGATTATACGCGCCTCGCTTTCCACGTCCCGCGACGGAAGAGCACCGTCGCGCTGATCGCCATCATGACGAAGCCGCTCGCGATCGCCGCGAACACCGCCGACGGTCCCAGCCCGGCCGATCGCGTGAGCAGTTCCGCGAGCGCGACGCCGCACACCCAGAAGCTGACGATGTTGATCAGCATCGGCGTCCACATGTCGCCGGCGCCGTTGAACGCCGACGACACGACGAGCCCGAGCGCGTAGGCCACGAATCCGGCCGTCGCAATGCGCAGCCCGCGCGTCGCAATCGTCCGCACCGCGGGATCGCTCGTAAACGCGGCGACCAGCGGCTCGGCCGACACCAGGAAGAACACCGTCATCGCCGCGAACACGCCGACGCAGTAGCGGCACGCCTGCCACACCGAGGATTCGGCGCGGTCCGGCTGTCTGGCGCCGAGGTTCTGGCCCACCAGCGTCGCCGCCGCGTTCGCGAGCCCCCACGCCGGCAGCAGCGCGAAGATCACGATGCGGATCGCAATCGTGTATCCGGCGACCGCGGCGCTCCCGAAGCTCGCGATCGTCCGGACGAGCACGAGCCAGCTCGCCGTCGCGATCAGCGACTGCACGACGCCGCTGCCCGACAGCCGCACCATCGTCCACATCACCGCCGGCTGGATGCGGAGATGCCGCCGGCGAATGCGGATGCGATTCGTGCCGCGCCACAGCAGCAGCGTCTGCACGAGCACGCCGACGCTGCGTCCGGTCGTCGTGGCCACCGCCGCACCGGTGACGCCGAGACGCGGGAACGGACCGAGACTGAAGATGAAGCACGGGTCGAGCGCGATGTTGATGGCGTTGGCGATCCACAGCACACGCATCGCCACCGTCGCGTCGCCGACGCCGCGGAAGACGGCGTTCAGCAGGAACAGCATCAGAATCACGACGTTGAAGCCGAACACGACGCGCGTGTACGACGCGTGCGCGACGATGCCGGCGGAGCCGCCCATCAGCGCGAGCATGCGCGGCGCCAGCCGGACGCCCGCGATGCCGACCGGGACGGCGATCGCGAACCCGAGCACGATCGCCTGAACGGCGGCGCCGGCCGCGGCGTCGGCGTCGCCTTCGCCGATGCGGCGCGCGACGACGGCGGTGACGCCCGCGCAGAGGCCGATGATGACGGCGTACATGATCGACAGCATCGACTCGGTCAGGCCGACCGTCGCGATCGAATCGGCGCCGAGGCGCGAAACGAAGAACACGTCGACCAGCGCGAACACCGACTCGAGGATCAACTCGAGCACCATCGGGATCGCCAGCAGCAGCACCGCGCGCCCGACCGGCCCGTCCGTGTAGTCGCCGTGCGATCCGCGCAGCGCCTCGCGCACCGTGGCCCACGCGCCCGGCGATAATGTGTCGATGTCTTCGCTCTCTCGTCTGCTCAACATTCGGTACCCCATCGTCCAATCGGGAATGGGCCGGGTGGCCGGCCCCGAGCTCGCCGCCGAGGTGTCCAAAGCCGGCGGCCTCGGCATCCTCGCGGGACTGAATTCGTCGCCCGACGATCTGCGACGGGACGTCCGGACGATTCGCGCGCTGACCGACGCGCCGTTCGGCGTCAACCTGTGGCTGCTGCCGGAGCTGCAGCCGCCGGTCGATCCGTCGACGCTTCAGCGCGACGATGTCCGGGCGGTGAATAGCGTGTTGAATCGCGCGAGGCGCGCCGTCAGCGTGGCCGAGTCCGACGCGGCGCCGCCGCGCAGGCCCGACTGGCTGAACGATGCGATTGAGGTCGTGCTGGAGGAACGCGTGCCCGTGTGGAGCGTCGGGCT
>Ga0070741_10002198_pt1 | contig 53944 bp, 49 predicted proteins | sample Coa_R1_4_FD_66440 | JGI IMG/M metagenome (GOLD analysis project Ga0070741, IMG submission 66440) | Surface soil microbial communities from Centralia Pennsylvania, which are recovering from an underground coalmine fire - Coalmine... | ecosystem: Environmental > Terrestrial > Soil > Unclassified ... | reverse complement strand
CTTGGTGGGAGCGCGGGCAGCAGAAAACGTTCCGCTTTACGCGCCACCCCAGCGTTACACCGAGCGTCACCCCAGCGTTACACCGAGCAAGCTCCCGATCGCGTACGTCAAGGCGCCGGCCCCGCCGCCGATCAGCAACATGCGCAGACCGCCGAGCCATGCTTGGCGCCCGGTGAACAGAGACAGGGTCGCACCCACCGCAAACAGTGCAACGCCGGTGAGCATGACCGAGGCAAGGAGCGCGTTCGCGCTGTCCCAGATCAGAAAGGGGAGCAGTGGAATGACGGCGCCAAAGGCGAACGAGAGAAAAGAGAAGCTGGCCGCGCCCCACGGCGATCCGAGCTCGTCAGGATTGAGTCCGAGCTCTTCGCGCGCAAGCGCATCGAGACCCATTGCCGGGTCAGCGATCATCCGGTCGGCCAAATCGCGTGCTTGTTTACTGCCAAGTCCGCGCGCTTCGTAGATCAGCGAAAGCTCGGCTGCTTCTTCCTGCGGATACTCGGCCAGCTCTTCGCGCTCCAATGCGATCTGGTACTCGTACATCTCGCGCTGTGAGCGCACCGACACGTATTCGCCCGCCGCCATCGAGAAGGCGCCCGCGAGCAGGCCCGCGACACCCGTAAGCAAGATGACGGACGGGCTTGCGCTCGCGCCCGCTACACCGAGAATCAGGCTTGCATTGGAGACCAGACCGTCGTTGACGCCGAACACTGCAGCGCGCAGGTTGCCGCCGCTCGAAAGGCCGCGATGGCGCCGCTCGGGGCCTGCACCGGCCTGCGGCATGGGATGGCCGGGATCGACATTGGAATACACCGACATGCCACGCACTTTCATCGCAGCGAGCACGGATCGCATCGCACGCGGACCCATTCGACGCGTCAAGGCGGCGACGATGCGCGTGCGCAAGTCCGGACGAAACGGCGGCAGGCTCGATAGACCTTTGCGCATGGCAGCCTGCGCCCAAATCCTTGACTGCTCATCGGCTTCGCGCGCGAGCTCTGAGAATAGGCGTGCGCGCGGGGCGCCCGCTTCCAGCTTGGCTAGCAAGCGATAGAGATAGGCCGAGCGCTGCTCCTCGTACCAGCTGTCGAGTTCCTTCAAGTCGGACTCCGTTCGTTCGAGGGTCGGTACTGTACCGTATACGGCGACTTAGTCTTGAGCTCCCCGGTTCAGCTACTTTTGGGACTCGTCTGGTCCAACAGGGAAGGCCGCGAATCCCAGTCCCGTGTGGCCGGTGTACGGAAGGTCCGACGAGATTAGAGCTTCGATCGACACCAGGCTGGTCATAGCCGCGATGCCAAACGAGCGATAGCGAATGGCCAGCACCTCACGGCGAGTCATGGCCACGGACGCCCGTAAGTCGAAAGGCATATTTGCACTAGCGGGGCACGATCCCTTTTCCAGTTGTCGTATCGCTGTTCAACCCATTCGTCGATCTCCTCGCATAGGCGCGACACTTGGCTCTTCCCGATGCCGCTCCTCCTAAGGGACGTGATCAGCTCGTCAGCCGAGCGCGTACTCATGCCCAGCACACACCCTGCTGCACCAGCGCGGCAAACGCCCTTCTCGGACGGTTGGCGCGGTCCCGAAAGACCGGAAGAGGAGCGGCTCTTTCCGACGCCCTCAGCACAGACATGCAGCTTGCTTCGTCCTGCTTTTCACGCTCAAGGAGACGTAAAGCCGAGTGGCATACGTGTCGTTAGGTGCAGCGCCAACAGCGACTAGCTCCAGCCCCGCGTCACGGCTCGTCCGACACCAACAGTCACAGAAGTCAGCGAGATGCAATGCCAATAAAGCACGTGGAACCGGCACAGCTCAAAAGCAGCACGGTCAAGCCTGCCAGGAAGAAGAGTTCCTCCTGGCGCTGGGGCGGTGCTCTGCTCGCGCTGACGCTCGCGCTCGGTTGGGCCAGCAGCACCCTGTTTGGGCCCAAGGCCCAAGATCAACTGACCAGTCAAGAGATCCAAGAGAGGCAGGCCGCATTCACCAAAGAAAGAGCGCTTGCGGTGACCGTTGTGGACGCAGACCAGATCGACGCGGCACTGGATGGAATGCAGCTGTCTCCATATGACAAGGCGCAGATGCGCGCGTTGCTCACGCCAAGCGGGGCTCAGCAAACGGGTGCTGGCACGACCTCCAATGCGCCTGCGGCTAATGCGCCCACTCAGATCTCCTCGCTGCGTCTTGTTTCAGTATCGGTCTGGGACACCGATGCCGCGGACGGCGATGTCGTTGCCATTACTAGCGCGGGGTACCGCCGCGAGGTCGTTCTTTCCAAGACGGTTCAAGTCGTTACATTCCCAGTCGATAGTACCGCGACGGTGCAAGTCACCGGCATCAGGGATGGCGGCGGCGGAATTACACTCGGCCTCCGTGGCCCGTCTCAGGAGTTGTTGATGCCGATCATGAGCGAGGGGCAAACCATCTCGTTGCCTGTCCTGCACTAATCAGCGATGCTGGACAAGATCAACCGCTATCTGCCCCTTCTCATCGCGGTCAGTCTCGCCCTGATGCTGGTCCAGTTCCTGGAGCAGCACTGGCCGTCTTCGGCGGCGTTAACCTCTATTCAAGCGAACTTAGGCGCATGGTTGCGCGGTCACGTCTGGTATTTCGCTGCAGGGGCCGCGGTGTTGTGGATGATGGTCCTCGCGGTCTGGATGTACGCACATGATCGTTCACCTCGATGGGTGTACCAGTGGATTCCCATGGACATACTTGATCGGCTATCGAACAAGCGCGCGATTGAAGAGGCAAGCGAAGCATTGGAGCACCAAGCGCTAGTCATCGACGCGCAAAGCCTTTCCGACGCTCTAAAAGCAAAGGTGATTGGCCAGGATGCCGTGTGTGAGGACTTGCCTCTGCAATTGCGCCGAAGGCTCGCGCTGTTGCAGAGAAATCGCCCTGTCGGTGTCTTCCTGTTTGCGGGTCCGCCCGGTACCGGGAAGACCTACCTCGCCAAGGTCCTCGCGAGTGAGCTCGATCGCAAGCTCTTGCATTTCGATATGACGCAGTTCGCTGCCGGCAGCTATGCCGCGTCCCAACTATTCGGGATGGCCAAAGGGTACGTAGGTTCGGACAGCTATGGCAAGCTCACGGCAGGGATGCGCGATTTCCCTGATGCCGTAGTGCTATTGGATGAGATCGAGAAGGCACACCCGGAAGGTCTTAAAGGGATTCCTGACGGCGTGGAACGACGGTTTCGTAACTGAGGCATCCGACGGGAAACACATTAGCACGTCCGCGGCGATCTTCATCCTCACCTCCAACGCCGCAACCGACGCGCTCGCACAAGTCTCGCAAGATTACGCCAGCGATCAGGACGCACTTCGACAGACATCGGTAAACATCCTTCGGGAAGCAGGTTTCGCCCCGGAGGTCATGAATCGCATCGATCGAATCTTCGTGTTCAAGCCGCTTGCAGGACTTGATGTCGCCCGCGTTTGTGCACTCGAAATGGAGACCATGATTCGAGGTTACGGATTGGCGGTGGTCGAAGGCGGTATCGATCCGCAAATCATCGTTGCTCTAATGCAGCGCTTCCGCAAGCTGGGTGCCGTGGCATCCTCGCGCGATCTGGTACGCGCAGTGGAAGAGTCGATCGCGGATTCTCTAATTCAGGCCAAGCAAAGCGGATTTGACGCGATCGAACTGAAGAGCGAGGGCGGCAAAGTCCGCGCAAGAGCGGTGCGCCAGGGCAGCAGTGGACTTAGATCAGCCTAGCCTCTGGTCGAACTCCTCAGTTTGGCGGTGGGTCTTATCGGCCGCGCTGCTGTGCACTGCTGTGACGCTAATATCGTTGCCGTGGGGTCGAAAGGCCGATCATCTTGCCCCTCATATTGCGCAGTTCGATCCCACCAAAGCAGCGCCTCGCCCCACCCCGTCGGCGCCTAGCAACTCCGCAACGCCGGCACCCGCGGCACCCCAGCGAGGAAACCAAGCTCCTCTCTTTCCTCAGGCCTCACCCTTACCCGCGCCAGCCGGCGTTCCGCGCAGCACCACGACTCGTCCTCCAGTCAGGAGCAATGTGGTGTGGAGCAACGCCACCGGGGCCGTTTCCGGCGGCGGTCTCATCGCCGCCTACTGCTGCGCCGGAGCGCTTGCGACCGTCGTGGCTAACACTCCCGTCAGTTCCGGTAAGCATTACGTGGAGCTGACCTTGTCAGTGCGACCCGGTAGTTCTTCTCCGGATACCTGGACCAGCGCGGGAGTAACCACGCCAGATCGCGCAAGCCCCATGACTCCGAGCTTGGCCTATCCCCTTCAGACAAGCAGTCGCAGTCAAACATCAACATCGATGATCGCCTGGGGCCAGTGGAGCGCGTATCGCAACGGCGACGTCTTCATGCTGGCTATCGATGCAGACCGAGGTCTGGTGTACCACGGCGTCAACGGGCAATGGATCAACGGAGTGCCGGGGGGCCCGGGTGGCACAACCATCGGACCTCGCGGGGCGAAGCTCGTTCCGTACGTGAACATCTCCGCGTCCTCGTCGAAATCGACACCCGAAGGCGATCGGTGGATCGCCAATTTTGGCGGATCCGAATACAAGTATCCGATCCCCGAGGGCTTCGGGGCTTACGCGACAAATGTCCCCGTGACGACTTCGACCCACGCCGCGCGGTCACCCTCACCGGCCGGTCCTTTCAACGCGACTGCACCCCAAGTCTCTGCCTCACCAGTCAACCGATTCTTCGAGGAGGAAATAGCAATCGCTGGGCAGCCAGTTCCGCTTCCGCCAGGAAAGTGGATGGGCCTCGCCTTCTTCCGCGGCTCACCGGGACGCCTTGACGGCGACACAGTTGTCCTCGCCCGATTCGATAACAACCGCGTAGCGGGAATGGTGGCGATCAACGCTTACACCGATTCGATAAACAAGAGCGGCTTTCCCGCCTATCCTCCGTGCGGTCGCACCGACTACCTTCACATTGAGCGGGAGCGTAATGATACGTTCGGTCCACAGCGCTGCTGGTGGATCAACCATGCTACGCAGCCTTGGGATGAACCTGTATTTTATGCAGCGCGATCAATCCTCGAGGAACGCCATATTTCAGTCCCAGAAGTGTTCGTGAACGTCGCGTTCAGGCGCGCCAACATGACCGGATTTACGACCGCGTTCTACTACTCGAATCCGGAAGAGGCAAGTATCCAAAGTCAGGTGATGGAATGGCGATCGAGTGAGTGGCATCGAGACCGCATCAAGAACGATCCCAAACGAGTCGCCTATGTCAAGGAATTGGAGACCTGGGGCAAGAGCTGGGCTCAAGTGTTTTACGCGATGGAACGACGCTAGCAGCCGTCCGTGTAGTAACCGCTGAGAGATCCGCTCGTCGCAAAAGCGCTGCTCGTTCCTTCTATCTATCGCCGCCGGAAGGCGTCACTGGTCCTGCGCCAAACGTCGATACTGCACCGCTTCGGCCACGTGCTCGCCCCTGACTCTCTCGGCCCCCACCAGATCAGCAAGCGTGCGCGCAACCTTCAGCACGCGATGATAAGCGCGTGCGGAGAGGCCCAATCGGGAGACGGCTTGTTTGAGTAACGCATCACCGCGCGGATCGGGGGTGGCCAATGCGTCGATCTCGCCGACGTCGAGCAGTGCATTGGGTTTGCCTTGCCTGGCAAGCTGGCGTTCGCGCGCCGCAATGACGCGCGTTTGCAGCGTGGCACTCGTTTCGCCGGATCCGGATCGGTTACTCAAGGCATCGACCGGAACGGCGGGCACTTCGACGATCAGATCGATTCGATCGAGCAGCGGGCCCGAGATCTTGCGTCGGTAGCGCACCACTTGATCTGGCGTGCAGCGGCAGCGGTTCGAGGTGTGGCCGAGGTAGCCGCAGGGACAGGGATTCATCGCGGCCACCAACTGGAAACGCGCAGGAAAGTCTGCCTGACGCGCGGCGCGCGAAATGGTGATGCGGCCCGATTCGAGCGGCTCACGCAGCACCTCGAGCACATCGCGATCGAACTCGGGCAGCTCGTCGAGGAACAGAACGCCATGCATCGCCATCGAGATTTCCCCCGGGCGCGGGTTGCTGCCGCCGCCGACCAACGCAACAGCCGAGGCCGTGTGATGCGGCGAGCGGAAGGGACGTCGCTTCCACGCCTTGATGTCGAACCCGTTCGACCCGAGCGATTGCACGGCGGCCGACTCGAGCGCTTCGGCGTCGGTCATCGGCGGCAAGATGCCCGGCAGCCGTTCCGCGAACATCGTCTTGCCCGTGCCCGGTGGCCCGATCATCAGCAGCGAATGCTGACCCGCGGCGGCGACCTCTAAGGCACGTCGTGCCTGGACTTGGCCCCTGACGTCGGCGAGATCGCTGTACGACCAAGCGCAAGGACTTTGCTGCGCAGATGCGGCGGGCAGCGATTCTTGGCCAGTCAGGTGCGCGCATACGCTCAACAAGCTCTTCGCTGCCAGGACAGAAGCGTCCGGAACCAGGGCCGCTTCCTGCGCACTCTCGGCTGGCAACACGAACGTTCGGCCGTCGCGATGCGCGCTGTAGATCATTGCGAGCGCACCGCGGATCGGGCGCACCGCGCCGGTCAGTGCGAGCTCACCGGCGAATTCGAATTGCGCGAGCTTGTCCTTGGGGATTTGGTTGGAGGCCGCGAGAATACCGATGGCGATCGGCAGATCGAATCGGCCGCTCTCCTTCGGTAAGTCGGCCGGCGCGAGATTGACGGTGATGCGCCGGCTGGGAAATTCGAAGCGCGCGTTCTGCAACGCAGCGCGGACGCGATCGCGCGCCTCTTTTACCTCCGCTTCGGGCAACCCGACGATGGCGAACTGCGGCAACCCGTTCGCGAGGTGCACCTCGACCGTGACCAAGGGCGCCTGCATGCCTGAGATGGCGCGACTGTAGACAACAGCGAGGGACATGGAGCCTCTATACGCTTGGAATATTCTTCAGTGTATAGCATGTCACACCATTCGCTCTATGCTTTTTGCATTTTTATCGACCAACCGCGCTGTTGCTCGGCAAGCCTGCTCGAAGACGCAGAAGCCGCTCGTCAGGGCTTGATCGCTCGCCTATTTCCTTCGATAGATTTCACCGCAAAGCCCCCTTTCGTACTCTATACCCATGGCGCGAAGGGCTTGGCTTAGTCAGCTCGTTAGCGCATTGACTATCGCGTGAGCTTGCGCCAAGCGCCGGACGCCGAGCGCGCGCACAGAGAGTTCAAGGAGGCACATATATGAAGCAGCAAAACCTGGTTCTTCCAGCAGGCTTACTCGCGCTGTTCGCGCTAGCCCCAGTGGGTTGGGCCGCAGGTTTCGGCAACGATTCGATAGCATGCCCGAGTGACGCACCCTGCATCGTCGATATATACGAAACTACCGACAACGGCGTCGGGATCGACTACCGTGCGCACGATCGATACGATGCCTACAACATTCGGTGGAGCCGTCCGGGCAAGCCTGAAGTACAGGTCGAGCACGGCGGAGGCTATCACGGCAGCTTCGTCGTCCGGAATGCACATCGATTGACCCGTTACACTTTCAAGGTACAGGGGTGCAACAGGCGATTCCTCGGATCGTCGAGCTGCAGTGCCTGGGAGGTTCGGTCCATCAAGACCGGGGCAAGTTAAGCGCTTCACTGCGCATCGCAGTGAATGGGTGTAAGACGACAAAGGGCGCTCTATTTGGAGCGCCCTTCGTGTCAGAAGCAGGAAGAAACGGCTTCGCCTAAGCCTCAGTCCTTCGACGCCTCGACGTTGAGCAGCAGCTTGACTTCTTCACCCAAACCGGGCGCCAAGTAGTTCATGCCGAAGTCGGTGCGCTTGATCGTGGTCGTCGCATCCGCACCGCACACTTCCTTCTTCACGAACTCGTTGAAGGCGCAATGGAAGCGGCTGATCGTGAGAGTCACCGGTTTGGTTACGCCGTGCAGGGTGAGCTGGCCTGGTACCGAGGCCGGCTTGTCGCCCTCGAACACGATCTTGGTCGATTTGAACGTCATGGTCGGATACTTCGCGACGTCGAAAAAGTCCGCCGACTTCAAATGCTCGTTGAGCTTGTCGACACCAGTGTCGACGTAGGCTACGTCGATCGTCACGTCGACGCTTCCCGTCTTCGCCGCGCGATCGAGGACCACCCGTCCGGTGACTTTGTCGAATCGGCCTCGCTGTGTGGACCAACCGAAGTGATTGATCTCGTAGACCGGAAAAGTATGACGAGGGTCGATCGTGTACGAGTCCGCGGCAAAGGCCGGCGCACTCATCACACAGCCGAGCAACGCCAGCGTGAACTGTCTGTGCATGGATGCTCCCAAATTGAATAGGATGAGTATTGCGGGGCGCGAACGAAGCGCGATCCCCCTGGAACAATATCGGGACTCCATTCCGCCGCGTCGCGGGCAAGTCTAACGGACAGCGTCGGCCGCGCGCAGACAAGAATTTTCAGCAACCCGTTCAGATCGCTTGAACAGTTGCCTAGTCGGCGAGGTCGGGCTTGCTGGGCGCTGCGCTTTGCAGTTCGCGCACACGCGCTTCCAACTGCTCCAACTGCTCGCGGGTTCGACGCAGCACCTCGCGCTGAATGTCGAACTCCTCGCGGGTGACGAGATCCATCCGCTCGAAGAAGCCAGTCAGCATCGTCTTCATGCTGGCTTCGATGTCCTTTGCCGGCGTACTCCGTAGCAATTCCGAAATGCGCTGCTGCAGTTGTTCCAGCATCCGCGCGTTCACCATCTCTTCACTCCTCACTCATATAGCTCTTGTGCACTGCGCCATCGGCAAGCACCGAGATCGAGCACACGGCTCACAGGATGCACCGAAATGGTGCACCGCTAAGGCTCTCTTTCGGGAATATTAGCGCAACTACTTGAACAGAAGAAGATATTTTTTGGGCACAGGAAATGCGAAAAGCGGGTCGATCTTCTTTTCCTTCAACTCGTGAGCCGAATAAAAATGTACAACTCAGTCCTCGCTGCCCTCGCGTTTGCGGCGGTCGCGCCCGCCCTCGCTCTGGCCGAAGATGCCAAGGCACCGCCTCCACCCTACACCCTTACCGCGAACGTTTCGCTGGTCTCTGACTACTACTTCCGTGGATTGACGCAAACCTGGAATCAGCCGGCGATCCAAGGCGGCTTCGATTTCGCGCACAGCTCCGGACTGTACGCCGGCACCTGGGCATCCAATGTGAGCGGCAACGAGTTTCCCGGCGGCTCGCTCGAGTGGGACTTGTACGGCGGCTACAACTACAAGGTCAATGATGATGTCACAGTAGGCGCAGGCCTTTACTTCTACTGGTATCCAGGCGCCAACTTCAGAAAAGCGGCCGCCGGCGGACCCGACGAGAAGTTCGACACGCTCGAGGCCTACCTCAATGCGAGCTGGAAGTTCTTGAGCTTCAAGTGGTCGTATGCGCTGACGGACTATTTCGGCATTCGCAAAGCCACCGGTTATGCGCACGACACCGACGGCACCATGTACTTCGACCTCAGCGCGAATTACGGTCTGCCCGTCTGGGAGGGACTGTCACTGGTCGGCCATGTTGGCTACACCCTGTTCCCCGACGACATTTACAACCCGCCGGGCTTCAACGGTAAGACGGACGCCAGCTATTGGGATTGGAAGATCGGCGTAAGCAAGACCTGGGACGGTGGGTGGAACGCCGGCCTGTTCTACGTCGGCGCAAGTAACGATGTCTGGAAGAACGTGCCTTCCTTCGCCAACAACAGCAAGAAAGACTTGAATTCCGATCGCCTCATCGTGCAAGTCGGACGCGTCTTCTAAGCGAGGGCGCGCAGAAAGCAGTATCGCAACCTCAACAGTAAAGAGAGAGATCCATGAAATTCGTAACCGCGATCATCAAGCCCTTCAAGCTTGACGAGGTGCGGGAGGCCCTTTCCGCGATCGGCGTTCAGGGCATCACCGTCACCGAGGTGAAGGGGTTTGGAAGACAAAAGGGCCACACCGAGCTGTACCGAGGCGCTGAATATGTCGTCGACTTTCTGCCGAAGGTGAAGATCGAAGCGGCGATTCGGGACGACTTGCTCGAGCAGGTCATCGAAGCGATCGAGAAGTCCGCCAACACCGGCAAGATCGGCGACGGAAAGATCTTCGTGTTCGAGCTGGAGCAGGCCATCCGGATTCGCACCGGAGAAACGGGCGCGGAAGCCCTATAGCGCAGAGAGGAAATCCAAATGAAGAAGCTTTTGTCATCGATCGCGCTGCTCGCGGGTCTCGCGTTCACGGCAGCGGTCCCGGCGCAAGACAAAGCGGCGGAATCCGCTGCCTCACCGGCTGCGACGCCCGCCCAGTCCGCGCCAGCATCGACGCCGGCTCCCGCAGCGGCGGGCGTTGCGACTGCTGCCGCCGCAACCACTGCTCCGGCTGCCGCAGCCCCGCCCCCTGTTCCGAACAAGGGCGACACGGCATGGATGCTCGCTGCCACCGTCCTCGTGATCCTCATGACGATTCCGGGCCTTGCTTTGTTCTACGGCGGCATGGTGCGCACGAAGAACATGTTGGGCATGCTGATGAAGGTGTTCGTCACGTTCTCGCTGATCTCCGTGCTCTGGGTGCTCTACGGCTATTCCGTCGCGTTCACGGAGGGTAACGCCTTCTTCGGAGGTCTCGGCCGCGCCTTCCTCGCCGGTATGACGCCCGACTCCACGGTAGCCACCTTTAGCAAAGGCGTGGTCATCCCGGAATACGTCTACACCGCGTTTCAGCTGACCTTCGCCGCGATCACACCGGCGCTCATCGTCGGCGCGTTTGCCGAGCGCGTGAAGTTCGCAGCCGTGCTGCTGTTCATGGTGCTGTGGTTCACGTTCTCTTATTTGCCGATCGCACACATGGTGTGGTACTGGCCGGGACCCGACCTGTTCACCAGCGCCGATGCGGGCGCCAAGGCGTCGGCAACCGGAGGTTGGCTATGGCAGAAAGGCGCGCTCGACTTCGCAGGCGGCACCGTGGTGCACATCAACGCGGGCATCGCCGGTCTGATCGGCGCCCTCGTGATCGGCAAGCGCATCGGCTACGGTCGCGAAGCGATGCCGCCCCACTCGCTGACCCTGACGATGATCGGTGCATCGCTGCTGTGGGTCGGCTGGTTCGGCTTCAACGTCGGATCCAACCTCGAGGCCAACGGCGTGGCCGGCATGGTCATGATCAACACGCACGCGGCCACCGCTGCTGCCGCGCTCGCGTGGATGTTCGGCGAGTGGATCTTCCGTGGTCGTCCCACCATGCTCGGTGCCGCCTCCGGTGCGATCGCCGGTCTGGTCGCGATTACGCCTGCCTGCGGCTTCGTCGGGCCCATCGGCGCGATCGTGCTCGGTCTGATCGCCGGGCTCGTGTGCTTGTGGGCCGTAACCTGGCTCAAGTCCAAGCTCGGCTACGACGACTCGCTCGACGTGTTCGGCGTGCACTGCATCGGCGGCATCATCGGCGCGCTCGGCACCGGCATCTTCGCCGCGCCTAGCCTGGGCGGAACCGGCATCTACGACTACGTCGCCAACGCGGTTGCTCCCGATTACTCGATCAGCCACCAATTCATTGTGCAGCTCACCGGTGTCGTCACCACGCTGGTGTGGTCAGGCATCGTCGCCTTCGTCTCGTACAAGATCGTCGATTTCGTGATCGGCCTGCGCGTGACGGAAGAGCAGGAGCGCGAAGGTCTCGACGAGAGCCAGCACGGCGAGCGCGCGTATCACATGTGAGTTTTCTCGTCTCCTCCCCCGGTGGCTTGCTACCGGTTTCAGGGCGCTCTACGGAGCGCCTTTTTTTGCGGGTTGAGACTCGGTAAAACCGCCGCGCGGCGGCTCAACGCCTCCTAGCCCCCGGCAGCGACTACCCAGGCCACCGCCAATTCGTTTCCTCCGGCCGATCGGTGCCGTGTTCGTGCGCGTAGCGCACATTGTCGAGGATTGCGTTGCGCATGCGTTCCTTGACATAGGCCCCGGCCGAGCCGAGTTTGGGCACACGGTTGATGACGTCGATCACCAAATCGAAGCGGTCGATTTGATTGAGGATCGCCAGTTCGAGCGGGGTGTTGATGCTGCCCTTCTCCTTGTAGCCGCGCACGTGAATGCGTTCTTGATTCGTCCGGCGATATGCGAGCTTGTGGATCAACCAGGGATACCCGTGGAAGTTGAAGATGACCGGCTTGTCGGGCGTGAACAGCGTGTCGAAATCGGAGTTCGGCATGCCGTGCGGGTGCTCGGTTTCGGGCACGAGCTTGAACAAGTCGACGACGTTGATGAAGCGCACTTTGAGCCAAGGAAACTCGCGCCGCAGAATCGAGGTGGCAGCGAGCGCTTCGTGCGTGGCGACATCGCCACAGCTGGCCATCACCACGTCGGGCTGATCGGGCTCGGTGCCGCGATCGTCGTTGCTCGCCCAGTCCCAAATGCCGATGCCTTTCGCGACGTGGCGCTCCGCGTCCTCGATCGGCAGGTACTGCAAATGCGGCTGCTTGTCGGCGACGATGACGTTCACGCAGTTCGTACTGCGCAGGCATTGGTCGGCGACCACGAGCAAGCAGTTGGCATCGGGCGGGAGATAGATGCGCGTGACGCTCGGGCTCTTGTTCGTCACCACGTCGAGAAAGCCGGGATCCTGATGCGAGAAGCCGTTATGGTCTTGACGCCAAACGGTCGATGACAGCAGGATGTTCTGCCCGGAGACCGGCTCGCGCCAGTGCACCTCGTTCTTGCTGATGTCCAACCACTTGGCGAACTGATTGAACATCGAGTCGATCACGTGCGCGAACGCCTCATAGGTGTGGAACAGCCCATGGCGCCCGGTGAGCACGTAGCCCTCGAGCCAGCCCAGCAGGGTTTGCTCGGAGAGCATCTCCATCACGCGCCCCTCGGTCGACAGCTCGCCGCCATCGGCGTCCTCGGGTAGCAACTCCGCTAGCCACGTCTTCTTGCTCGCGGCGTAAATCGCATCCAGACGATTCGACGCTGTCTCGTCCGGCCCAAACACACGAAAGCTGCCGGCGTTGTTCGCCATCACGTCGCGCAGATATTGACCGAGTCTCTGCGTGCTCTGCGCCTCCGCCACGCCCGGCTGCTGCACATCGACCGCATACGCGCGAATTTCGGGAAGCTGCAGTTGCTTACGCAGCAGGCCCCCGTTGGCGTGCGGATTCGCGCTCATGCGGCGCTTCCCAGTCGGTGCTACGGCGCGAAACTCCGGCCGCAGGCGGCCGAGCTCGTCGAACAATTCTTCCGGCCGGTAGCCGTGTAGCCAAGCCTCGAGTTGTTTGAGCTGAGCGGGGTCCTCTCGCACTCTGGGCAGCGGCACCTGATGAGAGCGCCAGAAGCCCTCGACTTTGTGCCCGTCGATCGCTTTGGGCCCTGTCCACCCTTTCGGCGAGCGCAGCACGATCATCGGCCAGCGCGGCCGACGCACCGTGTCGCTCGCCCGCGCCTGCTGCTGGATCGATCGAATCGAGGCGATCACGCGATCGAGGGTCTGCGCCATCGTCTGGTGCATCGGCGCGGGCTCGTCGCCCTCGACGTAATGCGGCTCGTAGCCGTAGCCGCGCAACAGCGCATCGAGCTCGTCGTGGCCGATGCGTGCGAGGAGCGTTGGGTTGGCGATCTTATAGCCGTTCAGATGCAGGATCGGCAGCACAACGCCGTCACGTCGCGGGTTGAGGAACTTGTTCGAATGCCACGACGTGGCGAGCGCTCCGGTTTCCGCTTCGCCATCTCCCACCACGCAGGCCACGATCAGATCGGGATTGTCGAACGCCGCGCCGAATGCGTGGGCCAGGCTGTAGCCCAGTTCGCCGCCCTCATGAATCGAGCCGGGGACCTCGGGGGTCATATGGCTGCCGAGATGGCCCGGGAAGGAAAACTCTCGGAACAAGCGCGTCATCCCCGCTTCGTCCTGGGACTTGTCCGGATAAACCTCCGAGCACGTGCGTTCCAGATAGACGGGCGCCCATACGCCGGGAGCGCCGTGGCCGGGCCCGGCAATGAAGATCATGTCGAGGTCGTCGCGCCGAATCACGCGATTCAAGTGCGTGTAAATGAAGCTCAAGCCCGGGCTCGATCCCCAATGTCCAAGCAGACGTCGCTTGATGTCGTCGGGCGACAGCGGTCTACGGAGCAGAGCATTCGCTTGCAGGTAAATCATGCCTGCCGCGATGTAATTGCACGCACGCCAGAAGCCGTCGATCGCGTGCAAGGCATCGGGCGAAAGCGTCTGCTCGATCTTCGGTGGCTGATCTGTCTTTGGCGCTTGTGCGCTTTTTGACTGCTGGGCGGTATTGGTGTCCTGCATCGTTTTGCTCCTTATGCGTCACCGTCATGCGCGAGCACGCAGCGCGACCTGTGCCGGGTCGAGTACTTTCCACTCGGGGCCGTCCGCCGTCGATTTGGATCCGACCGGAGCCCGGCGACGTCTGATCGTAGAATGCGAAACGTCCCCTTGCCCAACGAGCGAACCGATGACGACACCCATGCTGCACAACCGGCCGTTCGGCGAGTTGCACTTGGGTGACAGCGCGTCCCTCTCGCGCACGCTCACCCGCAACGACATCAAGACCTTCGCCGCCCTGTCGGGCGATCTCAACCCCAGCCATGTCGACGAAGACTACGCCCGCGCCCATGCCGACGGACGATTGAGCGCCCACAGCATGTGGGCGGCGGCGCTGATCTCGAGCATTCTCGGCAACGAGCTGCCCGGTCCGGGCACCGTTCTCCTCAGCCAGCAACTGCGCTTCATGCGGCCGATCGCGGTCGAGGACACCCTCACCGCCCGCGTGAGCGTTCGTGAGAAGCGCGCGGAAAGCCGCACCGTGGTGCTGGACTGCGAATGCATCAACCAGCGCGGCGAGACGGTAGCCGCCGGCGTGGTGGAGGTGATCGCTCCGGCACAGCGTCTAAGCGTACCGAAGTTCGAAGCTGTCGGCACCGCCGTCCAAACGCACGACAAATTTGAGCAGCTTATCCGCTACGTGCGAACGCTGGTACCTGTCAGTGCGGCGGTGGCGCATCCCTGCAGCGATGCAGCGATGCAGGCGGTGATTTCGGCAGCGGAGAATCAGCTGCTCGTGCCCACTCTGGTGGGCCCCGCGGAGAAGATCCGCATGTATGCGCAACGCGCCGGCGCGGACATCTCCGCCTTCCGCTTGATCGACGTGCCGCACAGTCATGCTGCCGCCGCCAAAGCCGTGGAGATCGTGCGGGCGGGCGAAGCGGAGATCTTGGTCAAAGGCAGTCTCCACACCGACGAGCTGCTCGCCGAAGTGGTCAAGCGCGACACCGGGCTGCGCACCGAGCGGCGGCTCTCGCATGCGTTCGTGATGGATGTTCCCTCGTATCACAAGCCGCTCATGGTCACCGATGCGGCGATCAACATCTATCCCACGCTCGAGGAAAAACGCGACATCTGCCAGAACGCGATCGACCTCGCGCATGCACTGCGCATCATGCATCCCAAAGTCGCCATTCTCTCGGCGGTCGAGACGATCAATCCAAAGATTCCGTCGACGACGGATGCGGCCTCGTTGTGCAAGATGGCCGAGCGCGGGCAGATCACCGGCGGCCTGCTCGATGGGCCGTTGGCGATGGACAACGCGATCAGCCGGGAAGCCGCCGCGATGAAGGAGATCCGCTCGCAAGTGGCCGGCGATGCCGACATCCTGCTCGTGCCCGACCTCGAGGCCGGCAACATTCTCGCCAAGCAGCTCACTTTCATGGCGCAAGCCGATGCCGCCGGCATCGTGCTCGGCGCGCGCGTGCCCATCGTGCTGACCAGCCGCGCCGACAGCGTGCGCGCGCGCCTAGCCTCGGCCGCGGTGGCGCTCATTCTTGCGCACGCGCGGCGCGCGGGGGGCCGGGAGCGCGGGCGGCGCGGGGACGTCGACTTGATTTAAGGAGTTGATTGCAAGGGAACTTGCTAACGAGATCGTCCCACAAGGGGAGAGGAAGCGCCAAGCGTCAGCGCAAGGACGTCCCTGAAGGCGAGGTGCGTTGGCGATTCAGACAAGAAGAGGAGAATCGATGGCCGAGTTACGCGCTGAACCGCACGCATGCCCGCCGCCCGGTGCCCTCGACCGGATTCGTGTCGTCGACCTGTCGCGCTATATCGCCGGACCGTACTGCGCCATGCTGCTCGGCGACATGGGCGCGGACGTCATCAAGGTCGAGCCGCCCGGTCGGGGCGAGAACAGCCGCACCCTCGGTCCCTTCGTCGAAGGCGAGAGCTTGTACACGATGGTGTTCAATCGCAACAAGCGCAGCTTGACGCTCGATCTGCGCAGCGATGCCGGCAAGGAAGTCCTGCACGATCTGTTACGCGAAGCCGATGTGTTGGTCGAGAACTTCGTTCCCGGCACGCTCGAGAAGATGGGCTTCGACTGGGACACCTTGAAGACGCTGAACCGGCGCTTGATCCTCACGCGGATTTCTGGATTCGGACAAAGCGGCCCGCTGTCCCGCAAGCCCTGCTTCGACGTCATTGCGCAGACGATGAGCGGATTGATGGACATCACCGGAGAGTCGGACGGTCGCCCGACCATGGCCGGCACTTACGTCGTCGACTACTCCACCGGCCTGTACGCAACGATCGGCACCTTGGGCGCGCTACAGGCGCGGGAACGCAGCGGCGCCGGGCAGATCGTCGATGTCGCGTTGATGGATTCGGCGATGTCGATGCTGATGACCGCGATCCCAGAGCAGATGCTGTTTGGCCGCACGATGACGCGCCGAGGCAATCGCGACCGCTACACCGCGCCCGCCAACACCTTCCCGACTGCCGACGGCGCCTGGGTGCATCTGGCGATCGCGGGCGACGCGATGTTCACCGCATTCGCGAAAGCCATGGGACAGCCCGAGTTGACCGCCGATCCGCGCTTCACCGACAACGACGCACGGCTACGCAACGTCGACGCGCTCGAAGCGATCGTCACGCAGTGGACACGCGCGCTGCCTGCCCAAGCCCTGCTCGATCGGCTCGCGGCGATCGGGGTACCGTCGGCGAAGGTCGCGCGCATATCGGATCTGGTCGACAACGAACATCTGGCCCATCGCGGCCAAATCCTCGACCTGCCTCATCCGAAGGCGGGCAAGATTCCGATGCAAGGCTTCACCATTCAGCTCACCGAGTCGCCAATGCAGCTTCGCCACCCGTCCCCGATGCTGGGTCAACATACGGACGCTATTCTGCAAGAATGGCTCGGCATGACCACCGAACGCATCGGGCACTTGCACGCGGCGGGCGTCGTGTGAAACGCGTCGACGCGTATCGCCCGCACCGACTCTCGCCGGCCGTTTTTCCGCTTCGCTCCCTCGCAACATGACCATCAAGAATCTGCTGATCGCCAATCGCGGTGAGATCGCGATTCGCATCGCCCGCAGCGCTGCCGAGTCCGCCATCCGCTCGCACGCTCTTTTCTCCGAAGACGACGCGCTGTCCGATCACGTGAAGAAAGCCGACGAAGCGCATGCCCTGACCGGAGTGGGCCCGGCGGCTTACCTCGACGCCGCGCAGATCGTTCGCGCGGCGCGCGAAGCCGGCTGTGACGCGATCCATCCCGGCTATGGCTTCTTGAGCGAGAACGCGGCGTTCGCGCGTGCGTGCGAAGAAGCGGGTCTGTGCTTCGTCGGTCCGACGCCCGCGGTGCTGGAGGTTTTCGGGGACAAAGGCAAGGCCCGCGCGCTCGCGGCTCGATGCGACGTCCCCGTTCTGCCCGGCACTGATCGCGCGACCTCGCTCGAAGAAGCCCTTCGCTTCCTGAAGTCATTGGGCCGCAATGCCGAAGTCATGGTGAAGGCGGTCGCCGGCGGCGGCGGTCGCGGGATCCGGACGGTCCAGAACGCGGCCGAGCTGGAAGCCGCTTACGAGCGCTGCCGCTCGGAGGCGTTGCAGGCTTTCGCCAACGGCGATCTGTATGTCGAGCAACTGTTCCCGAACGCGCGCCACATCGAAGTGCAAGTGATCGGCGACGGCAGCGGCGAAGTCACCCATCTATGGGAGCGCGAGTGCAGCTTGCAGCGCAATCGACAGAAGCTGATCGAGATCGCACCCGCCCCCGGACTTTGCGAAGCCCTGCGCGATCGGCTGATCGACGCGGCGCTGCGCATGGCGCGCGCGGTCAAGCTACGCAATCTCGCCACGTTCGAATTCCTCGTCGAGCAGCAGGGGGACGATCGCGCCCGCTTCGCCTTCATCGAAGCCAATCCGCGTCTTTAAGTCGAGCACACGGTGACCGAGGAGATCTGTGACATCGATCTGGTGCGCGTGCAACTCGACATCGCCGCGGGTCGCAGTTTGGAGGAGCTGGGGTTGGTGACTTGGCGCTTGCCCGCGCCGCGCGGCATGGCACTGCAGCTACGCGTCAATGCGGAGACGATTTCGAGCGACGGTCTCGTGCGGCCCGCGGCAGGCGTGCTGGAGGCGTTCGATCCGCCGACAGGGCCCGGCGTGCGAGTCGACACCTGCGGTCACGGTGGCTTTCGCAGCAACCCCCGCTTCGATCCGCTGCTCGCCAAGGTCATCGTGCATGTCAGCTCGAGAGACCTCGGCCAAGTGGCAGCCAAAGCTCGTCGCGCGCTGTCCGAGTTTCGCATCGCAGGCGTTGCGAGCAACCTCGACTTCCTGCTGAACGTGGTCGCACATCCCGACTTCGTGCGCGGCGCTTGGCACACGCGTTTCATCGAAGAGCACCTCGCCGCGCTCTGCGCGCCCGTTGCGCATCCGCGTCGGTACGGCACGCCGAGTGAGCCCGTGCCAGCAGCCAGCACCGTCGACACGCGCGATCCGCTTGCCATCCTTGCCCACGGCAAGCGCGATATGGCCAACGCGATTCCGCAGCAACAAGCCCCGCTGGCAGAAGGCATGCAAGCGATCACGGCACCACTGATCGGCACCGTTGTCGGCGTCGAAGTCGCGGTGGGCGATTCGATCCACCCTGGTCAGCCGGTCGCGATCCTCGAAGCAATGAAGATGGAGCACGTGGTGACCTCCGGCGTGAGCGGCGTCGTCCGCGAGATTCGTGTCTCGGCCGATCAGACCGTTTTGGAAGATGCCGTTCTCCTGACCGTAGAGGTCGCCGACGGCGATGCGGGTCGCATGGAGGCGGCGCAAGCGATCGATCTCGATGTTGTGCGTCCCGATCTCGCCGAGCTGCAGCGACGCCGCGCGCTCACACTCGATGCAGCGCGACCCGAAGCAGTAGCCAAGCGTCACGCGCTGAGCTTACGCACGGCGCGTGAAAATATCGAGGATCTGTGCGATCCCGGCAGTTTCCACGAGTACGGTGCCTTCGTCGTCGCCGCGCAGCGCACCCGCCGCACCATGGAAGATTTGATCGCGCGCACGCCTGCCGACGGCTTGGTCATGGGCATCGGTCGCGTGAACGGCGATCTGTTTCCTGACGCCGATGCGCGCTGCGTGGCGATGTCCTACGACTACACGGTGCTCGCCGGGACGCAGGGCAGCAAAAACCATCAGAAGAAAGATCGCATCTTTGAGCTCGCCGCGCAGTGGCGCCTGCCGATCGTCGTGTTCGCCGAAGGCGGTGGCGGTCGACCCGGCGACACCGACGTCATCAACGCAGGCATGTTGGAGATCAAAGCCTTCACGCTGCTTGCGCAACTGAGCGGGCTCGTTCCTCTGGTCGGTGTCGTATCGGGGCGCTGCTTCGCGGGCAATGCAGTCGTGGCCGGGTGCTGCGACGTCATCATCGCGACCGAGAGGACGTCTCTCGGCATGGGCGGCCCGGCGATGATCGAAGGCGGCGGGCTCGGCGTGTTTCACCCCGATAAAGTCGGGCCCACGTCGGTCCAGAGTCGCAACGGCGTGATCGACATCGTCGTGGCCGACGAAGCCGAAGCGGTGCGCGTCGCCAAGCAATATCTCTCCTACTTCCAAGGCGCGCTCTCGACCTGGCAATGCGCCGATCAGCGCGAGCTGCGTCACGTGGTTCCGGAGAATCGCCTGCGCGTATACGACGTGCGGCACGTGATCGAGCTCATCGCGGACACCGGCTCGGTGCTGGAACTGCGCCGCGATTTCGGCGCGAACATGATCACCGCGTTCATCCGGATCGAAGGCCGTCCGCTTGGCCTGTTGGCCAACAATCCGATGGTGCTGGGTGGTGCGATCGATGCCGATGCCGCCGACAAGGCCGCACGCTTCATGCAGCTCTGCGATGCCTTCGACATTCCGATTCTTTCGCTGTGCGATACGCCCGGCAACATGGTGGGCCCCGAGGCCGAGCGCAGCGCGCTGGTGCGGCATTGCTGCCGCCTCTACGTGGTCGGGGCGAATCTCACCGTTCCGATCTTCTCGATCGTGCTACGCAAGGCGTACGGCTTGGGTGCGCAAGGCATGGTGGGCGGCAGCTTCCATCTGCCGATGTTCGCGGTGTCGTGGCCGACCGGCGAGTTCGGACCGATGAATCTCGAAGGGGCGGTCAAGCTCGGCTTCCGCAAGGAGCTCGAGGCGATCGCCGACCCGATCGAGCGCAAGGCGAAGTTCGACGAGATGGTTGTGCAGGCTTACGAGCGCGGCAAGGCGCTCAGCACCGCGACGCTGTTCGAGATCGACGATGTCATCGATCCGGCCGACACGCGATCGTGGGTCCTGACTGGCCTGCGCTCACTGCCGCCGCGTCCCCAGCGAACGGGGAAGAAGCGCCAATGCGTCGATACCTGGTAAAGAGAGCGGCAGGCCCGTGGGAGAACTTTCGCATGCGGGCTCAACCCTCCCCTGCTCTCAGGTGGAGTCCCCGGTACGGGGGATAAAGGGGCGGCCGCCACGCCGGGGGTGGTGTGGCTGTTATCCGGCGTCTTTGCAAGGAGTAGTCATTGCGAGCAAGATGCGGAGGAATTGACCGCAATCGCGCCAATTGCGCACATGCTTACATCACGGTGCGCTTCTTACTTCTCCGCGAGCAGGCGCTGCCTCGCCTCCTCCAGACTCGCCTTCTGCTGCGGCGTCGGCATGGGTGGCTCGAGCCCGAGCTCGTCGATGCGCTCGGCGAAGATGCGGCCGACCACCGCATGGGTGAGATACTTCTGATCGGCCGGAACAGCGTACCAGGGCGCCCACGGCGTGCTGGTGGCCGACAGCATCTCGCTATAAGCGTCCATGTATTCCGACCAGAAGTTGCGCTCGTCCACGTCGGCCGCGGAGAACTTCCAATTCTTCTCGGGGCGGTCGAGGCGGTCGAGAAAACGGCGCTTCTGCTCGTCCTTCGAGACGTTCAGGAAGAATTTCAGGATGAGCGTGCCGTTGCGAGCGAGATGCTGCTCGAAGTTGTTGATGTCCTCGTAGCGCTGCTTCCAAAACCCGCGCCCGCGCTTACCCGGTGGCAACTTCTGGCGCGCGAGGATCTCGGGATGCACGCGCACGACCAAGACTTCCTCGTAATACGAGCGGTTGAAGATGCCGATACGGCCCCGCTCCGGCAAGCATTTGGCATAACGCCAGAGATAGTTGTGATCGAGATCCTCCTCCGACGGGCGCTTGAAGCTGAACACTTGGCAGCCCTGCGGGTTGATGCCGGACATCACGTGCTTGATGGTGCCATCCTTGCCAGCGGCGTCCATCGCCTGGAAGACCGTGAGCACGGAGTAGATGTCGTTCGCGTACAGCAGCTCTTGCGCACGCGCGAGTTCCTCCACCGTTTGTTGCAGCAGCTTTGACGCACGCTCGCGCAACGCACCTTTGCCCAGATCGCCAACCGCGCCATCGCCCGGCCATTTCGTCGGAAAGTCCTTTACCCGCACCTTCTTGCCTGGCGGGACGTGACACGACTCGATGAGTGCCTGCATACCATCGATTTTCCTCTGCACGGTGGTTCTCCTGTTCGTCATGCCTATCGGCTCTGAACAACGGTTCCCCGGATTCCGGCCTGCGGCCTCCATCCGGGCTACGGTCGATAACCCGAAGCGGGCGTATGCTTGCTTGTCCTTGCGGTAGTATGCCGAATCCGCGCGCTGCCTCTCCGCGCACTCGGTCACGATCACTCGTTTTGCATGCAGCCCCGCACTCCGCCTGTCGAACATCTCATCCGGTGGCTGCTCGCCGCTGCCTTGCTCGGGGGCAGCCTGTTCATCCTCTCGCCGCTGCTCGCCCCGATCGTGTGGGCGGGCATTCTGGTCATCTCGACTTGGCCGCTGTTCGTGCGGCTGCGCCGGCGCGTGCACAGCGCGAATCTTGCCGCGACGCTGGGCACGCTAGTGCTGCTGCTCCTGTTCGCCGGTCCCATCGCGCTGATGGGTACCTCGCTCGCCGATCTGACCGATTCGGCGGTGACCTACGCACGTACGCGTGAGCTGCCGAAGGCACCCGAGTTCCTCGGCGGAATTCCCTACATCGGCCATGCCCTGGCGCGGCGTTGGAACGAGGCGATCGCCGACATCCCCGCTTTCATCGCATCACTCAAGCCGTATGAGCCGCAAATCCGCGCCTTTGTGCTGCGCGTCGGAGGCGCCATGGGGCAGGCGCTGTTGCTGCTGTTGCTCTCCGCCGTATTCGCCTTCTTCCTCTATCGCGACGGCGACAAGATCGCCGCGCGCTTGGATCGGATGGCGATGCGCATCGCCGCGGAGCGGGGCCGCAATCTGCTCCAGGTCGCGGAGTCCACGACCCGTTCCGTCGTCTATGGCATTGCCGGCACCGCTGCCGTGCAAGGTGTGCTCGCGGCAATTGGGCTTGGAATCGCCGGCGTGCCGGCTCCGCTGCTGCTCGGCCTGTTCGTCGCCATGTTCGGCCTAATCCCGATCGGTCTCACCGGCCTCATCATGCTGCCCGCAGCAGGCTGGTTGCTATTGGAAGGGCGTCCCCTGTGGGGCGTCTTTGTCGCACTGTGGGGCCTGTTCGTCGTCGGCGGCGTCGACAACTTCGTGCGGCCCATGTTGATCAGTCGCGGCGCCCGCTTACCGATGTCGATCGTGCTCACCGGCGTGCTCGGCGGACTGATCACGCTCGGTGTGCTTGGCATCTTCATCGGCGCCGTGTTGCTCGGCGTCGTCTATGTCATGTTGCAGGAATGGTCGGAGATGGAGCCGAAGATGCCGCTCGCTGCGTTAGCTGCCGACCCGGACGATGAGATCGGCTCCCAGTAACTGACGCTGAGCGATTTCACAGGGCACGCGCGCGTTGAGCAATTGCAGCGCGACAGGCGAGGAGCAAGCTTAAGCTTTCATAGGGTCTCGCCGAACGAGCTCACGCGTTTCTTCATGATCCTTCATGACCTTGGCGGTCATGCACAGCATTGAATGGCTATGAAAAAGTAGGCGTAATGAGTGGAATGATCTGTCGTCCATGCTTTCGATACACCGAGAAGTCGCGATCCAGAGTGAGAACGGGCGAGCCGTCATACAACTCAGCCATACGGACAAGGCAGGCATCGGCCAAGGACACCGGGAGATCGCCATAGCGGTCTAGCAGACGCTTCACGGCATCAGCCTCCTCGTCTAGCCGGAAAGGACACGACAACTGGCGACGTCGTATCGCCTCGAAGAGGAAATCTAGTGTGCCGCCAGCGCGGCGAATCACGTGAGCGGCCTCGGCCAAGGCTGGCTCGCAGGAGATCAGCGAGACCGTCAAGCGGGCGAACTGTTGGCGTACCCAGCCGTGATAACGATCTCGCTTAACGAGAAACGCGACGAGCGGACCGGCGTCTACGATGACGGGAGCTATCACTGCCGAAATCCTCGAGGTATTTGGGATGGGTCGAGAGATCGGTTGGGCCTTCCAGGACCCCTGCGAAGTCCTCGAGTGCTTCGAGCAACGAGCCCGGCTCCATCGCTTGCTCGGTCGCCACGAAGCGGTCCAACGCCTCCCGAATCACCTCACTTTTGCTGCGTGCGCCGCGCCGCTCGGCTATCGCGGCGAGCTTGGCGTCGAGCGTCGATGGCAGCTTTATGGTTACGGTCTTCATCGGAGCATAGGAAGGTAATACCGGATTGACACAGCTAGAATACCACGATGAATGGCCGGAGACGGTGCCGAAGACGCCGCTCGCCGCGTTAATCGCGCAGCCTGGCGCTCAGCCTCGGCCCCGATAACCCGGCACGCCCTGCTCTGGAATCCAAACGTCATCGGGCGGTGCGCCGGTTTGCCAGAACACATCGATCGGGATCCCACCGCGCGGGTACCAATAACCGCCGATGCGTAGCCAATGCGGCTGCAGCAGCTCGCTCAGTCGCTTGCCGATCGCCACGGTGCAGTCTTCGTGGAAAGCACCATGGTTGCGGAAGCTTCCGAGATAGAGCTTGAGCGACTTGCTCTCCACCAGCCAACGGTTCGGCACGTAGTCGATGACCAGATGCGCGAAGTCGGGCTGCCCGGTGATCGGGCACAGCGACGTGAACTCGGGTGCGGCGAAGCGGACCAGATAGCGGGTATCGGGGTGTGGATTGGCGACGCGCTCGAGCAGCGCTTCTTCCGGGGTCGACGGCAGTGCGACCGGCTTGCCTAGCTGCTTCAGCGTGGCGGATGAAGTGGCTTTCCGAGGCATAGGTTTTCTTTCATTCCTCCCCGGCAATCCTGCCATGGGGATTCGTAGCGTCGGCAGCGCGTTGCGCAGCGAACTCGGGCATGCGCGGGGAAAGTGCGACGCACGGACGTCTGGAACACCAGCACATGTAGAAGGATCCACAGGAGGTGCTCGGCTCGATGATCAGAACAGTCCGACAACCTTGCCGTCCTCGGTGAGATCAATCCGCTCCGCCGAGGGCACCTTCGGCAACCCCGGCATCGTCATCACGTCTCCGCAAATCATGACGACGAATTCGGCACCCGCGGCCAGGCGCACTTCGCGTATGTTCACGATATGACCGGACGGCGCGCCGCGCAAGGCCGGATCGGTCGAGAACGAATACTGCGTCTTCGCCACGCAAACGGGATAACGGCCATAGCCGTCTTCCTCGAGCTTCGCGATTTGTGCGCGCACTTTGCTGTCCGCGCTGATGTCAGCAGCGCCATAAATCGTGGTGGCGATGGTCTTCATCTTGTCCCACAGCGACTGGTCGTCTTCATAAACGAAGCGGAAGTCGGACGGTACGCGCGCGATGAGATCGACCACCGTTCGCGCCAGCTCCTCGGCCCCCTTGCCGCCCTCCGCCCAATGGCGCGCGAGCACGACAGGCGCCTCGTGATGCGCCATCTTGCGCTTGAGCAGCTCGACCTCGGCTTGGGTGTCCTGAGTGAAATGGTTGATCGCAATCACGCAAGGCAGCCCGAAGGCGTTGCGCACGTTGTTGACGTGGCGCTCCAAGTTGGTGATGCCTTTCTCCAGCGCCGCCAAGTTTTCCTGGTTGAGTGCCTTCAGCTCGGCGCCGCCGTGGAACTTGAGCGCGCGTATGGTGGCAACGATCACCACCGCGTCGGGCCGCAGGCCCGACTTGCGGCACTTGATGTCGACGAACTTCTCCGCGCCCAGGTCGGCGCCGAAGCCGGCTTCGGTGACGACGTAATCGGCGAGCTTGAGCGCGCTGCGCGTAGCGATCACGGAGTTGCAGCCGTGCGCGATGTTGGCGAACGGCCCGCCATGGATGAGCGCCGGGTTGTTCTCCAGCGTCTGCACCAGATTCGGCTTGAGTGCGTCCTTGAGCAGCACGGTCATCGCGCCGTCGGCCTTGAGGTCGCGTGCGCGCAGCGGCTTCAACTCGCGCGTATAGCCCACCACGATGTTGCCGAGTCGCTGCTTGAGGTCTTGCAGCGAGGTCGCGAGGCAGAAGATGGCCATCACTTCGGAGGCCACGACGATGTCGAAGCCGTCCTCGCGCGGATAGCCGTTAGCGGGGCCACCCAGCGAAACGACGATATCGCGCAGCGCCCGGTCGTTCATGTCCACCACGCGCCGCCAAGTGACGCGCCGGACGTCGATCCCCAGCTCGTTGCCGTGATGAATGTGGTTGTCGACCATCGCCGCGAGCAGGTTGTTGGCGAGCGCGATGGCACTGAAATCGCCGGTGAAGTGGAGGTTGATATCCTCCATCGGAACCACTTGCGCGTAGCCGCCGCCCGCGGCGCCGCCCTTCACGCCGAACACGGGGCCGAGCGAGGGTTCGCGCAAACAGATGATCGCGTTCTTGCCGATACGATTCAGCGCATCGCCCAAGCCGACCGTAGTGGTGGTCTTGCCCTCGCCGGCGGGTGTGGGGCTGATCGCGGTTACCAGGATCAGCTTGCCGTTCTTGCGGCCCGCGAGCGAATCGAGGTAATCGAGCGAAATCTTGGCCTTGTAATGCCCATACGGTTCGAGCGCCTCGTCGGGAATAGCGAGACGCTGAGTAGCGATGGTGGCGATACGCTGCATGCGTGCGCGCTGCGCGATCTCGATATCCGTAAGCAAGACAAGGCTCCTGGGTGTCGGTCGGGGCGGAAGCCGGGCGGGACGCTAACGCTCCCGCCGCACCGAACGGGTGCAATAGATCCGCACAGTATTGCAGATTCTATCCAGGCCGCGGCTCTATCCCCTGCGGTTGCCGCGTGTTAGCTGCGACCGCACAAACCGGGCGCCCTAAACGCTAGCCATCTAAGTCGCTAATCGTGGCAGCAACAACCAAGAGGTCGGGCAACCTCTTCTTTGCCGGCCAGCCGTCCGGACTTTCTGCTACAAGGACGATTCCCGTGGCCCGTTTCGTCGGCGCTTGGCAAGTACGCCCACACTCCCCTTTTGTTCAGGCAACCCGATGTCACTTGCTTACTGGTCGCTGATAGTGGGCCTTCTGCTAATCACCTTAGTGATGCTTGGAACAGTAAGGCGCCCGCCATTGAGCAGCGCAATCGTGTATCTCGGCGTCGGCTACGGACTGGGGCCTGGAGGGCTCGGAGTCATCACACCCGATCCGGTTCGGTATGTGGACCTGCTGCGACCGGTGGCCGAGGCAGCCGTGCTCATCTCCCTGTTCACGGTGGGCCTTAAGATGGGTGTTCCACTGCTGGATCGGCGCTGGCTATTGCCGGTAAGGCTGGCGTCGATGTCCATGGCGATCACGGTCGCGCTTATTGCAGCAGTAGGCGTGTGGGGCTTGAACATGCCGCTCGGAGCGGCCGTGCTGCTCGGCGCTATCCTCGCCCCGACCGATCCAGTTCTGGCGTCGGGAGTGCAGATGCAGCCCGGGCCGAAGCCGGACCAGGTCCGTTTCAGCCTTGCCGGCGAGGGGGGACTAAACGATGGGACGGCCTTCCCTTTCGTGATGCTGGCGCTGGGGCTGCTGGGTCTGCACGATCTGGGCGGTGGCGGTTGGCGTTGGTGGGTGCTGGATCTGCTTTGGGCGACGCTCGGCGGCTTGTTCATCGGTGGCGCGCTCGGCGCGCTGATCGGTTGGATGGTCGTGCGCTTGCGGACCCGGCAAGGAGGCACAGCCGGGTGGGACGAATTCCTGTCGCTTGGACTGGTTGCGTGTGCTTACGGGGCGGCCCAGCTATCCCAGGCGTCTGGCTTTCTCGGGGTGTTTGCAGCAGGTTTGGCCCTGCAGCGTGTAAAGGAGCAGCCGCGTACAGGTACAAGCGCTCTGGATGTTCAATCCCGTACGCTCGAAGCGCGCACTGATTGGGCTACCCACTCGCACCATGCCAGCCTCGCCATGACGCGGGCGGTGCAGGGATTCAACGAGCAGCTGGAGAAGGTGGCCGAGCTGGGAATCGTCGTGATTGTCGGCGCAATGTTGCCCTACATCGCGCCTTCCCTCGCATTATGGTGGTTCATTCCGCTTCTGCTCGTGGTAGTGCGACCGCTCGCGGTTCTGCCCAGTACTGCCGGCGAACGACTGTCTGCGGATCAGCGCCTGTTAGTCGGATGGTTCGGCATTCGGGGGATCGGTTCGGTGTTCTACCTCTTGTTCGCAATCCAATCCGGCGTCAGCGGAGCGCTGGCTCAGGAGCTGGCCACTCTAACGCTTGGCACGGTGGCGGCGTCGATTCTAGTCCACGGTGTTTCGGTCCAGCCGCTGATGAGGCGGTATGGCGTCGGCAAGTCCCAGCTGAGGTGAGCGAGCTGGGCGCAGCACATCCATCTCATAGATCCGCAACGCCGACACTCCGAGGGACAGCACCAGCGGCCCCATGAGCAGGCCCAAGGGGCCGAAGCTGATCAGCCCGCCGAGGACGGCCAGGAAGCTCCAGAGCGGGTGGATGCTGGCAGCGCCCTTGAGAAACCAGGGCCGGATGAAGTTGTCGATGGATGCGACGACGAGGGTGCAGTAGATTGCGAGCACCACCGACTGCCACACCTGCCCGGCCAGCGCCAGGTAAATGCAGATGGGTATCCACGCCAGCGGAGTACCGACGGCGGGTACGAATGCCACCAACGTCGTGATCCCACCCCACATCAAGGCATTGGGAACTCCGAGGACGAGATACCCGAGCGTGGCCAGTACGCCCTGCACCAGCGGCACGACGAGCAGCGAGGTGAGGGAACCTTCCATCGTTTTCGCAACCTTGTCCAACAGATCTCCGGCCTGCGACTCGGTAAGCGGCGATATCTTGCGCAGCTCCTCCCGGAAGTAAGGACCATCGCGCAGGAAGAAGTACAGCATGATCAGCAGCAGCACCGTTTCGAAGGCAGCGCTGCTCAGCCCGCGCACCGCGGCCTGCAGGAAGTTATTCGCGGCACCGGCAAGTGTTACCAGTGCGCGGGTAAGAAAGTCGAGGATACGGCCGTCGCTTGACTGCAAGGAACCGATCCAGGGAATCTGGGCCGGGAGGTGCTCGGTCCACAGGCTCTCCATCGCCCTCGCGTTCAACCTTGGCAAGAGCCACTGGTAGAAGTTGAGCGATTGCGCGGCGATCGTCGCGACTATGCCGGTGACGGGGACCAAGATCATGACGGCCACCAGAGCGACCAGGGCAAAGGCTGAGGCGCCAGCTCGACCTCTCAGCAGCCTGGTCACCCGCAGATGCAAAGGGCGAAGCAGCAGGGCGAGCGCAGCCGCCAATGCGAGCGTTATAAGAAACGGTCGGAAAACCAGTACCACGAGTGCCAACACGCCGAGCAGCAGCGCGATGAGCACAAAGAACACCACGCGCGGCGAACGCGGTCGCAGAATTGGTGGCGTGAGAGGCGGCTTGCTTGACTCGGATGGGAGTGGCATGGTGTGGAGTACCGATGACGCAGAACGCAGCAAAAGACCGTCCTGACTGGGACTGACGGTAGCACCGCGTCCTGTTGGTCTCGCTCTATCATTCGTGCACGATGAGCGTTCTGCGCTGCTGCCTCCGGGAAACGACCAGCGTTTTAGCTTTGGCGGTGGGCAGCTAGCGTGGAGAATCCCACAGATCCGCCTGTTGGCAGCCCCGCGCGATTCTCATCGTGCCGTCCTGGATTTGCACAGTGACATTGGCACCAGTGACCACCAACGCCGATCCGACATACACGATGTCGCCTGTTTGGTAACTTGCTCCGCCAGCGCATCACACAGCCATACACGCCCGCCCCTTTTAGGCCGAGCAGCTCGCCAAATCGGTCATTTATCATGCATTGGGATAATTTAGCCAGTTTGGGTTGCGACTTGGTATTGCAACGGCAGGCAGCGCCGAGTTATCGCATCATGGACCCACTCGCCGCGATGACACTTTTTCCGGCTGCAGCTAAGGTCATTGCGACGACCTCCATGAGCCTTCAACTGAAGCCGTGAGCCGTTGGGCGGCCTGGTTCGACACCCGGTCCAAGCGTTCGCTCTGCTGGCACATCGCACAGCGTTACCAGCGCGGTCCGGGAACGGGCCGTGCGGCGTGTCTTTGAGCACCAGCGCAAGTAGGTTTCGCGATGAACGGCCATGACGTGAAGGCATTACCGGCGATATTGATCCCTCTAAGGCACGACAGTCACACATGGATCTGATCATGAGTCTCGCGCGCGGGGTGGTGCAACTGCCCTGGTGGGGTTACGTCGTATACACCCTGGTGCTGACCCACCTCACCATCGTCGCGGTCACCGTGTTTCTGCACCGCGCTCAGGCGCATCGGGCGCTCAGTCTGCACCCGGTGCTCAGTCACCTGTTCCGCTTCTGGCTATGGCTCACCACCGGAATGGTGACCAGGGAATGGGTGGCGGTCCATCGCAAGCATCACGCGCATGTAGAGACGCCGCACGATCCTCATAGTCCCAAGACTTATGGCTTGCGTAAGGTGCTACTGGAGGGCGCCGAGCTGTATGCAAAGGAGGCGGATGACCCGGCTACCGCCCGGCAATATGGGGCCGGCGCGCCAGACGATTGGCTCGAGCAGCACCTCTACGGCGAGCATCAAATCCTGGGTGTTGCGCTGATGCTGGTGGTGGACTTAGTGCTGTTCGGCGTGATCGGCATGACGATCTGGGCCGTTCAGATGGCCTGGATTCCTTTTTTCGCAGCGGGAGTCATCAACGGGGTAGGTCATCACACGGGTTACCGCAACTTCGCGACAGAAGACGCTAGCAGGAACATCGTCCCGTGGGGCATCCTCATTGGCGGGGAAGAGCTGCACAACAACCACCACGCCTACGGGTCGTCTGCGTGCTTTTCGTGCAGATGGTATGAGCTGGACCTGGGCTGGCTGTACATCAAGATACTGACGGGGCTACGACTTGCCACCGTCCACCGTCTGGTGCCCCGCCTCCGCATCGTCGCGGGGAAACGCGATTGTGACGTGCACACGGTGCAGGCCGTCCTCACTCATCGCTTCCACGTCATCGCGCAGTTCTCGCGTGCCGCCGCCAACGCTCTACACCCCGAACTGCGCGCCCTGCGACTGCCCGGTGGCGGAGACGCCCGATCCCACTTTATGCACTATCTCCAGGTGGATGCGAAAGATCTCGCCGCCGAAGAGCGGTTGAAGCTCGAGCACATCCTGACCTCGAGCAGGACGATGGCGACGGCCTACTCGATGGGGCAGACGCTTCGCTCATTCTGGGCCGCCTCGGACCTCTCGTCCGAGCAGCTCGCGCAGCAGATGCAGCACTGGTGTGTGCACGCGGAGCAGTGCGGAATCGCCGCCATTGAGCGGTTCTCCGTACGGCTCCGTGGATATGCATTGCGCGCTTGAGGTGCGCATACCCGCTATTGTCGGCCGGGCCGAACAAATGGTGCGATGTTTTTGCATCTGCCGCCGGCCCTCATCATCCGTCACCCCCGGCGACTTTACGGAGAGCGCTTCGCACCATGCTGAGCGAGTATCGAGATCACCATGTCAAGGAAGAGCAGGAAGAGCTGTTTCCAAAGGTGAACAGGGCAAAGGTGGGTCTGGAGCTATAAGGACGCGTATCAAAACCGCGTTCAACAGCTGGCGTGCAACACCCTTCTCACCTTCATTGGCTACAATGCCTTTCCAAACAGCGGACGGGCCACCCCATGATTGCTGCACAACTCCACTCTGGACTGGGCGATAGCGTCGTCGAGCTCGAGCAGCAGATTCTCAACCACCATGACGAGATCGAGCATTGGTTCCGATCCCAATGGCAGGAGCACGAGACGCCGTTCTACGCCTCGGTGGATCTGCGCAACAGCGGCTTCAAGCTGGCTCCGGTCGACACCAATCTGTTCCCCGGCGGCTTCAACAACTTAAAGCCTGACTTCCTGCCCTTGTGCGTGCAGGCGGCAATGGTGGGCATCCAGAAGCTTTGCCCTGACGCGAAGCGGGTGCTGCTCATTCCGGAGAATCACACACGCAACACGTTCTACCTGCAGAACGTGGTGCAGCTGCAGTCGATTCTTCGCATGGCGGGCATGAAGGTACGCATCGGCACCTTGCTGCCGGACGTCACCCGGCCCACGCCACTCGAGTTGCCGGGCGGACACAAGCTCACGCTCGAGCCGCTCGTCCGGCGGGGCAACCGCATCGGCCTGGAGGGCTTCGATCCGTGTGTCGTGTTGCTCAACAACGATCTGTCGGCCGGTGTGCCGTCGATCCTCCAAAACATCGAGCAGCAAGTCATCCCTCCGCTCTATGCGGGCTGGTCGACCCGCCGCAAATCGCGCCACTTCGATGCCTATCGGAACGCGGCAGATGAATTCGGCAAGTTGATCGCCATCGATCCCTGGCTGATCGATCCTTACTTCGCGACTTGCGGGCAAATCAACTTCCAAGAGCGCAAAGGCGAGGAATGCCTGACCGGCCACGTCGAGATGATCCTCCAGCAGATCCGCAGCAAGTACGCGGAGCACGGCATCGACCGCGAGCCCTTCGTCATCGTGAAAGCCGATGCCGGAACGTACGGCATGGGCATCATGACGGTGAAGGACCCGGCCGATGTCGTCGATCTGAACCGCAAGCAGCGCAACAAAATGGCGGTGGTGAAGGAGGGTCTGGAGGTCACCGAGGTCTTGGTGCAGGAAGGGGTCTATACCTTCGAGACGGTCAATGACGCGGTGGCCGAACCGGTGATCTACATGATCGACCAGTTCGTTGTCGGCGGTTTCTACCGGGTCCACACTGGCCGCGGCCAGGACGAGAATCTCAACGCGCCGGGCATGCATTTCGAGCCGATGCCCTTCGAAGGTACCTGCCTGCTCCCCGACCTCGAGTCGAACAGCGACTGTGCGCCCAACCGGTTCTACGCCTACGGCGTGATCGCTCGCCTCGCTTTGCTCGCCGCCTCCCTCGAGCTGGAGCAGATGGCAGCCGATCTGGAAGCCGGCGAGGAACGGCTGCGGCTTCGCGCGTGAGCCCGCATGATTGCTTAGCGCCGCGTCGCAACGCCGGCCTTGCTTCCCGCGACCTGAGCCGCTCGATCGCGGATGCCTCATGAAACTGGCCTTCGTCCTCGACCCGCTCGAGTCCATCAAAACCTACAAAGATTCCTCCTACGCGATGATGGAGGAGGCTGCCCGTCGCGGCCATGCGCTGTTCGTGTTGCATCAGGAAGGATTGATGTGCCGAGACGGTGTCGCACTGGCGACGGTTTGGCCGATCGAGCTGACCGGCGACAAGTACACCTGGTACCGACTGGGTGAACCGCGGCAGGGACCGCTCTCCGCCTACGATGCGGTGCTGATGCGCAAGGATCCTCCGTTCGACATGGAGTACATCTACAGCACCTATCTGCTGGAATTGGCCGAACGCCAAGGTGCGCGGATCTTCAACCGCCCCGCCGCGCTGCGCGATTACAACGAAAAATTCTCGATCACGCGCTTTACTCAGTTCACCGTGCCGACACTGGTGTCGCGCATCGAAAACGAGCTGCGCGCGTTCCTCGACGAGCAAGGCGACATCGTGCTCAAACCGCTCGACGGCATGGGCGGTGCATCCGTGTTTCGGCTGCATCGCGAGGATCCCAACATCGGCGTCGTGATCGAGATGCTGACGCACTACGGCCGCCGAACGGTGATGGCGCAGCGCTACATTCCGGACATCGACAAGGGCGACAAGCGCATCCTCCTCATCGACGGAGTAGCCGCACCTTACGCCCTCGCGCGCATTCCGAAACCGGGCGAGACGCGCGGCAACCTTGCCGCCGGCGGACGCGGGGTGGCCCAACCGCTGTCGGCGCGCGACCGCGAAATCGCCGAAACGGTCGGCACCGCATTGCGCCAAGACGGTCTAATGTTGGTCGGGCTCGACGTGATCGGCGAGTATTTGACCGAGATCAACGTGACGAGCCCTACAGGCATGCGAGAAATTTCCGATCAGACCGGCTTTAGCGTCGCAGGGATGATGATCGACGCGATCGAACGCGCACGACTTTGAGAGCCGCCGCCATCTTGACGCGCTTCGCCTTCCCTGCCCCGCAAGCCAATGGAATCACCACCGCCCACCGCGCAGGCAAGAGTAGAATGCGCGGCCACAGGTGAGGGCGCAGCGAATATGGTAGGAATTCTCATCATTGCTCACGGTACGCTGGGCGAGAGCTTGATCCACTGTGCCACACACGTGCTGGGTAGCCGACCGCCCTATCTGCTCCAGATCGGCGTCACCATCCATGACGAGCCCCAGCAAATTCTTCCTCAAGGGCTGAGGCTTGTGAAACAATTGGATCAAGGTGCCGGTGTCTTGATCCTGACCGATCACTACGGCGCCACGCCGTCCAACATCGCTTCCCGGCTATTGATCCCGGGGCGCGTGGAAGGCGTGACAGGAGTGAGCCTTCCGATGCTCGTGCGAGCGTTGACATATCGGAAGGAAAAGCTCGACGTGGTGGTGGGCAAGGCGTTGTCGGGTGGGATCGAGGGCATCATCCATATGCCGCCAGCGAGCCTGGGAAATGCAGCAACAGGAAGTTGAGATCATCAACAAGTTGGGGCTGCACGCGCGCGCATCGGCCAAGCTCACCCAATTGGCTGGAAGCTTCCAAAGTGAGATCTGGCTCTCGCGCAACGGCCGCCGGGTCAATGCGAAAAGCATCATGGGGGTGATGATGCTGGCAGCCGCCAAGGGCTCGAAAGTCATGGTGGAGACCAGCGGAAGCGACGAGGAACAGGCCATCAACGCGCTCATCGAGCTGATCGGCCAGAAGTTCGGGGAAAGTGAGTAAGTATAGGGTTGGGGGATTGGGGGCTAGGGAGCATCTCGAGTGTTTCGCATCACTTTCATCGCAGGCTCTCTGCCTCTCTGCTTAGGTCATATTGGCAACCCTTTTCGCACGCCGACCATCTTCCCCTGCTCCCAGCCCCTAGCCCCTGTTCCCTGGCGCGCAGCGCCATAGCCACGAAAGCATGTCCTTCACCATCCATGGCATCGGCGTTTCCGGTGGCATCGCCATCGGTCGCGCCCATCTGCTCACCCACACCCAGCTCGAGGTCGAGCACTACGACATCCCGGTGTCGGACATCGAGCAGGAGAAAGCGCGCTTCGACCGCGCCATCGATCGCGCGCGTAACGAGCTGGACACCTTGGAGGCTCACATCCCTGAGAACGCGCCGGCCGAGATGCAAGGCTTCCTCGATGTCCATCGGATGATTCTCGCGGACAGTACCCTGTCCGAGGCGCCGAAGCGGTTGATCGAAACCGAGCGGGCCAATGCCGAGTGGGCACTCACTCAGCAGGCCGAGGAGCTGATTGCCCAGTTCGATCGGATGGAGGACGAATACCTGCGCGAGCGCAAGGCGGACGTCGTGCAGGTCGTGGAACGCGTGCTCAAACAGCTGATGGGGCAACCGAGGACGATCCCGGCGCCACGCCATCCAGAGGAGGACAGTATTCTGGTGGCGCACGATCTGTCGCCGGCCGACGTGATCTTGTTCAAGCAGCATCGGTTCGCGAGCTTCATCACGGATCTCGGCGGCTCCACCTCGCACACCGCGATCCTCGCACGCAGTCTAAACATCCCTTCAATCGTCGCGCTCCACCACGCCCGCCAGCTGATTCGGGAAAACGAGCTGCTGATCGTCGACGGCGCCAACGGCGTGGTAATCGTCAATCCCGACACCAACGTGCTGGCCGAGTTCCATCTGCGTCAGGAGCAGTGGCAGCTCGAGCGCGAAAAGCTCAAGCGCCTGAAGACGACGCGCGCCGCGACGCTCGATGGCACACGCATCGAGCTGCACGCGAACATCGAGCTGCCCGAGGACGTCGTGCAGGCCAAGGGCAATGCGGCAGCCGGCATCGGTTTGTTCCGTAGCGAGTTCTTGTTTCTCAACCGACGCGAGCTGCCCGGCGAAGACGAGCAATTCGAAGCGTATCGCCGCGTCGCGGTGGAGATGAGTCCGTTGCCGGTGACGATCCGCACGCTCGACCTCGGCGCTGACAAGACCTGGAACGGCGGAAGCGAGCGCTTCTCGCCGAACCCTGCGCTAGGTCTGCGCGCGATCCGCCTGTGCTTGTCGGAACCGCGCATGTTCCATGCGCAGCTGCGCGCGATTCTGCGCGCCTCGCATTACGGCAAGATCAAGATCCTCGTGCCCATGCTCTCGACTGTGCACGAGCTCAATCAGACTCTGCACTTGATCGATGAGGCCAAGCGCAGTCTCGATGCGGACGGCATCGCTTACGACGACAGCGTGCCGATCGGCGGCATGGTTGAAGTCCCTGCCGCCGCGCTTGCGCTCGGTCATTTCACCCGGAAGCTCGATTTTCTTTCGATCGGCACCAACGACCTCATCCAATACACGCTCGCGATCGACCGCACCGACGACGCGGTCGCGCATCTTTACGATCCCCTGCACCCTGCGGTGCTGCAGCTCGTCGCCCAGATCATTCGCACTGCTCAGCGCGCCGGCAGGCCGGTGGCGGTGTGCGGCGAGATGGCCGGTGACGTCAAGCTCACCCGCATCCTGCTCGGCTTCGGCTTGCGCCAGTTCTCGATGCATCCCGCGCATCTGTTGAGCGTCAAGCAGCAAGTGTTGCGTAGCGATCTCGAAGAAGTCACGCAGCTCGCCAATCGCATGCTCAAGACCGAGGACCCAGAGCGGTTGCAGGCGTTGCTGGAACGGATGAATACGTGAAGTGCGCATCGACTCCGAACAGCTCGACGCTCATCTGAAGCGAGGCTTGACCGCGCTCTACACGGTCTACGGCGAAGAAACGCTATTAGCGCTCGAGGCGGCCGATTGCATCCGCGCGGCCGCGCGGGAAAACGGCTATGTCGAGCGCGAAGTGCTGACGGTGGAATCTTCCTTCGACTGGGCGCGGCTCACCATGAGCGGCAACAGCCTCTCCCTGTTCGGCAGCCGACGGCTGCTCGAACTGCGCATCCCTTCCGGTAAGCCGGGCCCCGAAGGGGCGGAGGCGATCCGACGCTTCACCGCGAATCTGCCGCAAGACACGCTCGCGCTGGTTACGCTGCCCAAGCTCGACCGCACCACGCTGCAAAGCGGCTGGTTCAGCGCACTCGAGAATGCCGGCACGAGCGTGGCGGCCAATCCCGTTACCTTGCGCAAGCTGCCACAGTGGATCGCGGGTCGGCTCGCCGCTCAGGATCAACAAGCCGACTTGCCCACGCTGCAGTTCCTAGCCGATATGGTGGAGGGCAACCTGCTCGCCGCCCGCCAAGAGGTCCTCAAGCTCGGCTTGCTCTTCCCCCCCGGCAAGTTGCAGCTCGAGGAGATCAAGGCATCGGTGCTCGATGTCGCCCGCTACGATGTGTTCAAGGTCGGCGAGCCACTGCTCGCCGGCGACGCCGCGCGATTCGTGAAGGTGCTGCAAGGCTTGAAGGCCGAGGGCGCCGGACCACCGCTCGTGCTGTGGGCGGTCACGGAGGAAGTCCATGCGCTGCTGCGCGTGCAGCGCTTGGTGAGCGAAGGGCGACCGCTGCAAGCGGCACTTCGCGAGGCACGCGTATGGGGGGTGCGCGCCGACCTGTTACCCCGCGCATTGCGCCGCACGAGCGAGGGCGCGCTCGAGCGCGCCCTCTTTCACGCTGCCGATGTCGATCGATTGATCAAGGGGTTGGGTGAGGGAGACCTGTGGGACGAGTTGATCGACTTGGGGATGCGAGTGTGTAGCGGCAGCGAGCGGATCGCGCTCGGGCAATCGCGGTAGAATCGAGGCCCACGGTTTCGCGCTGTCTCGATCTTTCATGGACATCCAGTCGTACATGCACGCCGTAGGACGCGAAGCGCGCAAGGCCGCGCAGGCGATGGCGCGCGCGCAGACGGCGGCGAAGGATGCCGCGTTGTTGGCAATGGCAGCGGCAATCGAGCAAAATGCCGATCGCTTGCTCGCTGCGAATCGACAGGATGTCGGCGATGCGCGAGCGAAAGGGTTGGAAGCGGCGATGGTCGATCGCCTCACGCTCTTGCACCAGAGCGTCGCGGCAATGGCCGAAGGATTGCGCCAGATCGCGCAACTGCGCGATCCGATCGGCGAGATTACCGATCTCGCCTATCGTCCCAGCGGCATCCAAGTCGGCCGCATGCGCGTGCCGCTCGGCGTGGTCGCGATCATCTACGAAGCGCGACCGAACGTGACGGCCGACGCCGCGGGTCTGTGTCTCAAATCGGGTAACGCCGCGATTCTGCGCGGGGGCTCCGAAGCGATTCATTCCAATCAAGCGATCGCAGCCTGCGTGCGCGAAGGTCTGGCGTCTGCCGGGCTGCCGGAAAGCGCGGTGCAGGTGATCGAGACCACCGATCGCGCCGCGGTCGGCGAGCTGATCACGATGAAGGATTTCGTCGACATCGTAGTGCCACGTGGCGGCAAGGGATTGATCGAGCGCATCGCCAATGAAGCGCGCATCCCGGTGTTGAAGCATTTGGACGGCATTTGCCACGTCTACATCGACGAGCGCGCCGATCTCGACAAGGCGATTCGCATCGCCGACAACGCCAAGACGCAGCGCTACGGCACCTGCAACACGATGGAAACTCTCCTCGTGCACGCGGCGATCGCTGCGCAGGTGTTGCCGCCGCTCGCGCGCATTTACGCCGAGAAGGGCGTGGAGGTGCGCGGCTGCGATCGCGCGCGCGCGATCGTGGGCACGATGAAGACCGCAACCGAAGAAGACTGGTACACCGAGTATCTCGCGCCGATTTTGAGCGTGCGCGTCGTCGACGATCTCGATCAAGCGATTCAGCACATCGCGACGTACGGCTCGCAGCACACCGATGCGATCGTCACCGAGGATTTGAGCCGGGCGCGCCGCTTCCTGCGCGAAGTCGATTCCAGCTCGGTCATGGTGAATGCATCGACGCGCTTCGCCGACGGTTTCGAGTACGGCCTCGGAGCGGAGATCGGCATCTCCACCGACAAGCTGCACGCCCGCGGACCGGTCGGGCTCGAAGGGCTGACGTCGCAAAAGTTCGTCGTGCTGGGCGACGGTCACGTACGGCAGTAAAATTCTCGCCCGCCTGAGCGAGCCTCCAACAAGATCAAGCGCGTACCCATGAGCAATGTCATCGAGGTGAAGGTTCCCGACATCGGGGACTTCAAAGACGTTCCCATCATCGAATTGCTGGTCAAGCCCGGCGATACCGTCGAGAAGGAGAGCTCGCTCATCACTCTCGAGTCGGACAAGGCAACGATGGAAGTGCCTTCGCCCGAAGCGGGCACGGTGAAGGACCTCAAGGTCAAGGTTGGCGATCGCGTCTCCGAGGGATCGGTGATTCTGACGTTACAGACGGCCGGCGCGGCGGCGGAAGCGCGTGCACCCGGGCCGGCCCCGGCACCCGCTCCCGCACCTGCGGCGCGAGAGGAAACGCCGAAAGCAGCCGCCGCGCCGCAAGCGCCGGTACAGCCGGTGATCACGACTACGGCACCGGTCAAAGGGGACATCCACGCCGATGTGCTGGTGCTGGGCTCGGGGCCGGGCGGCTATACCGCGGCATTCCGCGCGGCTGACCTCGGCAAGAAAGTGGTGCTGGTCGAGCGCTACGCGACCTTGGGCGGCGTGTGCCTGAACGTCGGCTGCATCCCGTCGAAGGCACTGCTGCATGCCGCGCGCGTGATCTCCGAGGCGGAGGAGATGTCGCATTTCGGCCTGCAGTTCAACAGGCCGAAAATCGAGCTCGACAAGCTGCGCGGCTGGAAGGAAAGCGTCGTCGGCCGGCTCACCAAGGGGTTGAGCGGGCTCGCCAAGCAGCGCAAGGTGCAGGTGGTGCAAGGTGTAGGCAAGTTCACCGCGCCGCACATGCTCGCGGTGGAAACGAGCGAGGGCATGAAGAAGGTGTCTTTCGATGCTTGCATCATCGCGGCCGGCTCCCAATCTGCGCGCATTCCGGGCTTCCCGTACGACGACGAGCGCTTGATGGACTCGACCGGCGCGCTCGAGCTGAAAGACATTCCGAAGCGGCTGCTGGTGATCGGCGGTGGCATCATCGGGCTCGAGATGGCGACCGTATACGATGCGATTGGGTCGAAAGTGACTGTGGTCGAGCTACTCGATGGCTTGATTCCCGGTGCCGACCGGGACCTCATCCGACCGTTGCACAAGCGCATCGAGAAGCGCTACGAAGCGATCCTGCTGAAGACGAAGGTGGCGAAGCTCGAGTCGCTGCCCGATGGCATTCGCGCCACTTTCGAAGGCGAGAACGCGCCTGGCTCCCAGGTCTACGACCGCGTGCTGCTGTCCGTCGGTCGTCGCCCCAACGGCAAGGCGATCGAGGCGCAAGCGGCCGGCGTCAAGGTCGACGAGCGCGGCTACGTCGCCGTCGACAAGCAGATGCGCACCAACGTGCCGCACATCTTCGCGATCGGCGACATCGTCGGCGAGCCGATGCTGGCGCACAAGGCTACGCACGAGGGCAAGCTCGCAGCCGAAGTGATCGCTGGCCACAAAGCGGCGTTCGACGCGCGCACCATACCCTCGGTTGCGTACACCGATCCCGAAGTCGCGTGGATGGGTTTGACCGAAACGGCCGCGAAAGCGCAAGGCATCGAGTACGAGAAGGCCGTGTTCCCGTGGGCGGCGAGCGGGCGTGCGCTTGCCACCGCGCGCGACGAGGGCATGACCAAGCTGCTGTTCGACAAGAACACGCATCGGCTGTTGGGCGCCGCCATCGTCGGCCCGAATGCCGGCGAGCTGATCTCGGAAACCGTGCTCGCGCTCGAGATGGGCGCGGAGGCGCAGGACATCGGCCTCACCATCCATCCGCATCCGACGCTGTCCGAAACGATCTTCTTCTCGGCCGAAATCGCCGACGGCAGCATCACCGACTTGTACATGCCGAAGCGCTAGACGGTGGCGCAAGAGATGTCGCGTTGGCGCCCTCGGCGGACCCCCCCGCCCGCTTCGGAGGCACCCCTTCTTGGAAAGGCTGGGAGGGCGAACCGCGCGAGCGCGAGCGTTTCGCGGAAGGGCATGACGAGCGCGGTGACCGCGAAGCGCTCAGAAGCTGCGAAACCAGTTTTCCCCGCCCCTCATGCGGCGGGGTCCGGGCGTAGCCCGGGGGGCGGTGTGGGGTGCTGGCTGCACCACAGGCGGCTCGTCTCGCGTGTGGGGTCGCAACGCCATGCCGGCGCGAGGACCGCGTGACGAGCTTCATCCCGCGCATCATCCCGCCGCCTGCACTCCAGCGTCCCGCGCTGTGGTTTACCTTCCAAGGCGTGCAAATCCTCGTGCGTTCCGAAGCCGGCGCCGCGAGTTTTCCGCAGATCAGGCATCCGCAACAGCTCGGCCTCGTGCCGCTGCGGGAGCAATACCTCGGCACACTGGGCGATGTGCATTGCTTTGCGTGCGAAGTGGAGGAGACTGAGCCCCCGGCAGGATGGATGTGGTCTGGGCTGCGCGGACTGTTCGGCGTGGTCGACGATGCGCTGTTCGCGCTCGCGGGCCGTGCGATTCAGATCATGGACTGGGATCGCTCGCATCTGTACTGCGGTCGCTGCGGCACGCGCACCGTTGCGAAGACAACCGAGCGCGCGCGTCAATGCCCCAGCTGCAGCCTCACCGTCTATCCTCGCATCGCGCCCGCGGTGATGGCGCTGATCCGCCGCGGCGACGAGCTGCTGCTTGCTCGCTCGCCGCATTTTGCGCCCGGCATGTACAGCGCACTGGCCGGCTTCGTCGAGCCGGGCGAAAGTCTCGAGCAATGCTTACATCGCGAGGTGAAAGAGGAAGTCGGCGTGGAGGTGACGAATCTGCGCTACTTCTCGAGCCAGCCTTGGCCCTTCCCGCACTCGCTCATGATCGCGTTCAACTGCGATTATGCAAGCGGCGAGATCACGCCCGAGCCCGGCGAAATCGAGTCTGCCGGTTGGTTCGGTCTCGACAATCTGCCGGTGCTGCCCAATCGCATAAGTATCGCGCGGCGGCTGATCGATGCAACGATCGAAGAACTACAACGCAGTCGCTAGCCAAGCGAATGCACGACGGGGAGGACGTGGCAATGCTGAAAATCTGGGGACGCAACAATTCGGTCAATGTACAAAAACCGCTCTGGGCCTGCGAGGAGATGGGGCTCCCTTACGAGCGCATCGACGCGGGCGGCGAGTTCGGCGTGGTGAACACGCCGCAATATCGTGCACTCAATCCCAACGGCCTGGTTCCTACCATCGAGGACGGCGGCTTCGTGATGTGGGAGTCCAATGCGATCGTGCGCTATCTCACAGCGAAGCACAGCGCCGGCAAGCTCTGGCCGGAGGATGCCGTGCTGCGCGCCGAGGCCGACATGTGGATGGACTGGCAGAACACGACGTTCTGGCCGGCCTTGCGCCCTCTTTTCTGGAATGTCGTTCGCACCCCGGCGGATAAGCGCGATGCGCAGGCGATGGAGGATTCGAGATTGCGTACCGCCGAGGTGCTGGGTTATCTGGACGATCATCTCAAGCATCGCAGTTACATTGCGGGCGACGATCTAACCATGGGCGACATCCCGATCGGTTGTGCGATCTGGCGCTGGTTCGGCTTACAGATCGAGCGGCCCGATCTGCCCAACGTCAAGCGCTGGTTCGGTCTGTTGCGCCAGCGCCCCGCCTATGAAAAGGTGGTCATGACGCCGCTCAGCTAGACGTCGTGCGACGCTCGACATTTGTGAACGCCCGCTCCGACTGGGTGCGGACCGTCTGGCGGGCGGTCGGCTGGTTCGGTGTCGCCTTGCTGATCTACTTGTCCTTGATGCGCAATCCACCCAGCCTGGAGATGGAGGGCGGCGACAAACTTCAGCATATCGCTGCCTACGCCGTGCTGACCTGGTGGCTCGCACAGCTGTGGTTGGAGCGCGCGCAGCGGCGATGGCTTGCTCTGGGGCTCCTCGCGCTAGGGATCGGCTTGGAGTTCGCGCAGACCCTGACGCCTTACCGAACCTTTTCGATCGCCGACATGGGCGCCGACGCCATCGGCATCGCGGTGGGATGGCTCGCCGCGCCGCCTCGACTACCTAGTCTACTTTCCGTCTTGCAACGAGAGCTCGCGCCGACAAGCTGAGTCGCTTTACTCGCCGTTGGCGCCCCCCGCCGGTGCATCGCGTGCCGATCTCGCCGGGGTGACCAAGGACAGCGCAGTTAAGCGGAACGGTTCGCGGCGATAGGCCTTTTTCTCCGCGATCGACACTATCAAGAACGCCTCGGCACGACCGATGCTCAAAGCTTCCCGCTGGAGCTGTGCAGGAGGCAAGTATGAAAGACCATCCACAAGGAAGCGTATTCGGCGGCTACGGCTTCTTGCGCTACACGTCGCCACCACATTCCTATCGATCGCGCGGGAACAGCTCGCCGGCACCTCAACCGTCTCAGGCTGCCGGCATGGCCGCCCTCACCCAATGGCTGAGATCGTACTGGCCGCGCCGATGACGCCGCGTGCCGCGATGTATGCAAAAAAGCGAGCGGGCCCGAAGAGGCCCGCTCGGCGTTTATGCGTCTATATCCACGGCTGGGCGGTATTACCCTCCAGCGCCCTGTGCTTACTGCGCTTGCTTCAAACCGACCGCGGCCGCGATTTCCATCACCTTGCTCTTGATCGCATTGCCAGCTTCGATGGCCGTGGGAAAATCCCCGGAAGCCGCCGAAGCTTTGGCTTTCTCGAATATTCCGGCGGCTTCGTCGTAGCCCGCACGCAGCCCCTCCAACTTGGCTTTGTCCAGCCCGGCCGGTAGCTTTTTCGCCTCACTGAGAATATCGAGGCGGCTCTTGAGGCCTTCCATCAGCTTGGGAATGCCGGCGTCGAACTCTCCCCATGCGACAGTGAGCTGCGCTTTCTTCTCGGCCGCTGCCTTCGCCACTTCCTCAGCTTTCGCGGCCAACCCGCCCGCGCCTTCGATCGCCGCCTTGTAGTCGCCGCTCGCAAGCTTGTCCTTGGCGGCGTTCAACGCGGCCTCCAACTGAGCGAACTGCTCTCCCGCGAATCTGGTCCCGTCATCACGCACCGCATCGACTGCCTTCGTTGCAGCAGCGATCGCGGCTTCGGCCGGTCCTTTGTTACCGCCGCATGCCACCAACGCAAAACTCAACGCCATCGTCGCCAGCCAGGCAACTGCTCTTCTCATCGCTATGCTCTCCAAGTAAACAACACGATCATCAAAACGGGCGAGGTCTCGCCCGTGGGCTTGTTCACGCGTACATCGTGCAGCAAGCCATTGCAAAGCCTCTTATGGAATGCGCAGCCGCTGCCCCACCTTGATCAGATCCGGATTCTTCAACACGTCACGATTGGCTTCGAAGATCTTGGTGTAGAGGGTGGGGTCTCCGTAATACTGTTTGGCGATCTTCGAGAGCGTATCGCCCACCACGACTTCATGCCATTGCTCTAAATTGAACGATCTCTCTTCGCGATTGGGCTTGTCGTTGGTGCTCATGTCTTCCTCCTTCGATGCGGGTTGCGGGACTGACTCCTCTAGGCGACGGCGTGAATCGTACGTGGTGTCGCACCATTCTACATGCCAATTGGCTATGCTGAAAAAATAGAACAGGCGATTCGTTGCTCGCATAAGAAGACTAAATGACGACCAACAGCGCTGCCGATCGCACGAGCGCGGTGACATCGGGCAGAGTTGCGAGACAAGGGAAAGCGGCAAAGGTTTGGCGCCGCCCTTACAATACGTCGAAGCCGCGTCGATGTGCGGCCATTCCGTTCGACAAACAATGTCCGCATATCCACCCTCTCCGGCGCGGGACAAGGCGATTCTCGCTGCCGTCGCCGGCGCCACCGCGAACATCGACTGGCTCACCAACGATCGCATCGAAGCGCTTACGGGCGGCCACGGTATGTTGAATCTGTCTGTCATCGCGATCGCCGACGTGCTTGCCGGCGAGATCCTGCGTGGCACCGACGTCGAGGTGAAGTTCGCCAACGCACGGCATCAGCCGGTCGACGATCTGCTCGCCAAGGCAATCGACGCGGCCCGCGAAGCGGGAGCGGACGGCGCGAATGCAGCGCTGCTCTCCGCGGTAATGCTCTACCTTGCCGGCGCCGAGGCGCAGGTCGGCATCCCGGCGGGCAATCGCAAGCTTGGCGCGACCGCGCGCATGATCGCAGGCGTGGATCGCTGCGGCGTGGCAGCAATCCCCACCGGCAAGATGAACAACAAAATCTCGGGCTTTCCGGCGGTGCTCGCGATCAATCAAGCGATGCTGGCAGGCAGCTTGAGCCCGATCGACGGGCGCAAGGTTCCGCCCGGCATCGCCGCGGGCCCGCTCTATGGGCACAGCACGCTCGGCGAAGACATCGTGTTTCCCGCTATGGCGGAGCGCGGCGCGCGTATCGGTACCCAGGCGATGCTGGATGCATTCGCGGGTGCGGGCATCCTGCCGCATGCGTTCAGCGCTGCCTTGTTCGGCGCGGCCGCCATCCTCGAGATCATTCATCCCGATGCCGACGTCGCGGAGCAGTACGGTCCTTACGGCAAAGTCACCAGCGCGTTCGTCGCCGGCAGCAGCGCGGCGTCGACAGCCGGACTTCCCCCCGAACTGCACTTCCGTCGCACCGGCATCGCTATACCGACCGGCAAGCTGATCGGCGATCTCGGCCTTATCCTGAAGGACATCGGTGGCCCTACGGTGATCGGCATGATCGCGCTCAACGAGATCATGCAAGTCTTCGCCGAATTCCACCGAATGACCGATCCACCGCTCGGACATCTTTGCGCCGACGCCGTGGTCGTGTTTCACGCGCTGCTGCAAGAAAGCGCCACGAGCGAGGCGGTGGCCGCGAAGCTGGGCGAAGCCCGCGCGACGGAGTCGATCGATCCCGACACCACCATGCTGTCGATGAACACCGTCGCGCGCAAAGCCGCTGCCGTGCGCCGCGGCCCAGTGACCGACACGCTGATCCTCGCTTCCGAGCCGTACAAGATCGATGCGCTGTATCGGCGAGCCGCTTTCGCCTACGACGGCCTGATCGGCGGCAGCATGCTGGCCGATGTCGTGCGCCTGCTAGACGAACAACGCCAGCACACGATCGAGCAGCGCACCAGCGCGCAACTGTCACGCACGACCGGCAAGAAGATCGACATGCGCGTCACGCGGATCGCGGCCGCGGCGCGACGCGACAGCAAGATGGCACGCAAGTGGTTCGTGTTCGATCCGTTGATCGACGTGGAGATCAGCGTCGATGGGGTCACACACCGGCTCGAAGGCTTCGTGCATGCGCTGGCGCCCAAGCTTGCACGCGGCGAAGCGCCCGAACTGGCGGCGCTCGCTCCGCTCGTCGCACCGATGGTCGGCGAGATGCTGGTGGCAGCCAACAGCATCGTGAACGTAACCATTCCGGCAGCGATGGCCGCCGCGCTCGGCCTGCACCCCCCGCTCGAGGCCGCCGAGATCGCCGAGAGCGCGGCCAAGCTCAGCGCCGGCATACCGGGCGGCAAAGCGCGGGCACACAGCGCTGCAATGATCGCCCAACGAGCGATGGATGTCGCGGCATGAGCGATTTGCTCCTGCTCGTTCAAATCGATGACGCCACCGGCGAGACGCTGCAGCATGCGACCCAGCAGATGCTGGCCGCGGGTGCGCGCAACGTCCAACTGCTGTCTTCCACGACAAAGAAAGGCAGGCCTGGGCACGTCTGCCTGATCGACGTTCCCACCGAACGCGAGGACGACATCGCCCTTATTCTCGGCACCGAGCTCGGCGTGTGGGGTTATCGCGTGCTGGAAGCACGGCATCGCCATTTCGATATTTCGGTCGAAGCGCGAACGGCAACCGTGACATCGCACGCGGTGACGCTCACACGAAGCGTGCGATGCAAGATCGTGCGCAAGAGTGATCAGCTGCTCGCGGTAAAGGCGGAGCACGACGATCTGGTTCAACTGCAGCAGGCACTGGCGCAACACGGAGCGCAGGCGCCGTTGCGAAAACTGCGGGCCCTGATCGAGGCAGAGGTTTTCAAAGCCAAGGGTACGGCGGAGATCGGCATCAGCCTCTCTAACTGCTGATCACCTCTGCCGTCATGGCAATGTGCCGACGACGACCGATGCGCAAGCTCAGGTGTTTGCTCCTCGCGGCTTGGAGCGAGCATTGTTACCAAGCAGGGCGAGCGCAGAGAAGCGGCTCGCTCGAGCACGATCCGCATCGACCTCTAGCTGCTAGGCTTTGCCCTCACGATTGCGGTGTGGGAGGAACGCTCGATGGGCGCCAAGGAATGCTTACTCCTCGCAACATTGCTGCTTGCCGGGCAGGACATCGCTGCGGCGCCGCCCAATGTTTCGCTCGCTGGCGGCGATTCGGGACAGATCCGCTTTGCCTCCGCGGGCAGCATCGTCAAGGCGACGGAGAGTGATCGTTACGTCGTCTCCGATACGTCATTGACGCTTTCCGGGGAGCTGCAGTTGCCTCAGGGCAGCGCGCCCTTCCCGGTGGTCGTCCTTGCCCACACTTGTGCCGGCCTCGGCTATGGCGAGATGACCTGGATCCCTCGACTGCATCAGTGGGGATATGCGACTTTCGTGGTGGACAGCCTGAGTGCGCGCTCGATACAGGGACTGTGCAGCGATCCCTGGCAGCTGCTTCCGTTTCAGCGCGTACCGGACCTCTACGGGGCGCTGCGAATCCTCGCCACCCACCCGCGGATCGACGCAAACAACGCATTCCTGCTCGGGTTTTCGCACGGCGCAATCGCAGCCATTAACGCTGCCACCATGTGGGCGAAGGAGACATACGCGGGAGCCGATCGACCTCGGTTCCGCGCCTTCTTCGCGTTCTACCCTTACTGCAACTCCGAATATCCGGAACGAGAGTCGCTCTACGCACCCATCCGCGTGCACATTGGCGAACAGGACGACTGGACGCCGGCCGCCACATGTCAGGCGTGGATCGAGAAACTACGGGTGAAGGGATACGATGGGTCGATCACCGTCTATCCCAACGCGCATCACGCCTTCGATATGCCGTACGGGCCCGTGATACGTCTGCCCGATGTCACAAATCTCGCGCGCTGCAGCGCGCGCTACCCGAGCTTGCTCGGGCCGTTGAATCTCGCGGACAACTTTGGAAGCTGCGCGACGAAGGGTGCGATCGTGGGCCGCAATGCCGAGGCGATCGAGCAGGCAGCGAATGTGCTGCACGAACAATTGGAGGGTTTGCGTACGACCGGTGGAGAGAAGCGGTGAATCGACCAGCGCACGAGCGGGCCGAGCAGGATTCCCTGGAGTGCGTTGATCGACAGCACCTTTGGCACCGCGGACATGCCCGCAGTGCCAATCATTGCGCGTCAATGCGCCAGCATCGCCTCGACTTCAGCGAAGGTAGTGGCGATCGCGTCCGGCTGGGGTTGCAAACCCAACTGGCGTGCGATCTGCGTAAGGGAGAACAGACCGGTGACGGTATGCAATACCTCCGGCCGCGGTGTCGTCAACCGCTCGTGCAAGGGGCGGTGATCGACGTCGACCTCGACCACGAGTGCGTGCTGACGGCCCGTTTGCTTCAGGGTGGCGAGCACGTGGCCTACCTTTGCCCCCCGCACCTCGTGCATGTCGATCGCTTCGATATGATCGCGCGGTGTCATGATGTCCTTCACGATTACTTCGTTACGCAAGACGTTGCGTACATGCATGACCTGAACGACACGATCGCTCTGAATGTCGGTGGCCGTGACGATGCCGAGCAAATGGTATTCGGCATCGGTAACGAATAGCAGGCGCACGCCCTGTCGGATCATCTTCGCCTTGGCCTCCTCGATCGAGGCTTCGGGCTCGACAGTCTGAGCGGGCACTTGCTTCAGATCCGTCATCACGTCCATGGCAGAGCTCTCCAGCGTGACCGTCTCAGGGAGATTGTGCACGGGCCGGTACAGCGCTGCGTTGTCGTTGAGCGCCATGCCACGCAGTGGAACGAAGTATTCACGTATCACGATCGACCTCCTGCTTGTCGGCCAGCTCGGGCAGATGGCCCGCGCTGATCGGTGCTTTGTAGAGAATTCTCGCGCTTACGCCTCGAGTGTCGACTTTCAACGGCTCGTCGGCACGTGCTGTGCCTATTCGGCCCGCGCAAAGAATGTAACAGCGCAGTTGGAAACGATTGAGGGTTCATAGCACCTCCTCATGACATGAATGCCGGATCTTCTTAAGTCTGTCCCTCCCTGATGAAATCGAGCGATCGATCGTGCCAAATGATAGGCGCCTGCGCGGTGGGATGGGCCGGGGAAAGCAGCGGCATTGGCGCCTGATCCGCAGGTAATTACCCCTCGCTCTCCGGCACTTTCTCCGCCTCCTTCAGCCACACGATCGCTTCGCTATCGCTTGGCGCGCGCCAATCGCTGCGCGGCGAGAGCGAGCCGCCCGACCCGACCTTCGGGCCGTTCGGCAAGGCGCTGCGCTTGTACTGCGACATCGCGAAGAAGCGCTTCAAGAAAACGAGCAGCCATTTCTTGATCTCGCCGATTCGGTACTCATTGCGCAACGCTGCCGGGATATCGGGCCAGTTGCCTTGTGCGCGGTCGTGCCACGCACACCAAGCCATGAAGGCAACTTTGGTCGGCAGATAACCGAAGCGTAGGGTGTAGTACAGATGGAAGTCCTGCAGCTCATAGGGCCCGATGAGCGCCTCCGTGCTCTGTACCGGTGCCGCCTCCGATGCCGGAATGAGCTCGGGGCTGATGATGGTCGCGAGCACGTCCTCCAGCACCACGCTGGCCGCCTTGCCCAGCTGCTCGGTCCGCGCGACATAGCGGATCAGGTATTGGATCAGCGTCTTCGGCACGCTGGCATTGACGTGGTAGTGCGCCATGTGATCGCCCACGCCGTAGGTCGACCAGCCGAGCGCCAGCTCGGACAGATCGCTGGTGCCCACCACCGGCGCATTGTGCAAGTTGGCGAGGCGGAACAGGTGACTCGTGCGTTCACCCGCCTGCACGTTCTCGAAGGTGATGTCATGCACCGGCTGGCCCTCTGCGAAGGGGTGACCGATGTCCTTGAACATCTGCATGCAACTGGGGCGAATGTCGATCTCGGCCGCCGTGCAACCGACCGCCTGCATCAGCCGGTGCGACTGATCGAGCGTGCGCGCACTGGTGCCGAACCCGGGCATGGTATAAGCGAGGATGTTGGCGCGCGGCAGACCCATCACATCCATCGCTCGTGCACACACGATGAGTGCTTGGGTCGAATCGAGTCCGCCCGATATGCCGATGACGACTTTGGCGCAGTTCATGGTGCGCAGGCGCTTGACCAGGCCCTGAACCTGAATCTCGTAGACTTCGTGGCAGCGCTCGTCGCGCGTGGCCGGATCGGACGGCACGTAGGGGAAGCGCTCGTAGCGACGAGCCAAGGGCAATGCGATCTCGTCGCGTGGCAGCTGCAGCGAGCAGGCGACGCTACGAAACCCTGCGATGACATCTTGCTGGCGATGCATCGACTGGCTGAACATGTTGGTGCGCATGCGGTCTTGCGCGAGACGATCGAGATCGATGTCGCCGGTGGCAAGATGTGACGCGTACTCGAAGCGCCCGGTCTCCGCCACCCACGATCCATTCTCGTAGATCATGCCGTGCCCGTCCCACGCCACGTCGGTGGTCGACTCCCCGTAGCCCGCCGCGCAATACAAGTAGGCGGCGATGCAGCGTCCGGACTGATTGGCAACGAGCTGGCGGCGCCAGTCGTCCTTGCCGATCGTGATGTTCGATGCCGAAAGATTGACCAGCACCGTCGCACCGGCGAGCGCGGCGAACGATGACGGCGGGATCGGCGTCCACACGTCTTCGCAGATCTCCACGAAGAATTTAAACAGTGGTTGCTCCGCGACTTCGAACAGCAAGCGCGTGCCGAACGGCACTTGCTGATCGCACAGCGTGATAGTCTCGCGCGTGCAGTAGTCGCCCGGGGTGAACTGCCGCAGCTCGTAGAACTCCCGATAGTTCGGCAGATACGTCTTCGGCACTACGCCGAGCATGCGGCCGCGCGATAGCACGGCGGCGCAGTTGTAGAGCAGATCGTCGATCTGCAGCGGCAATCCGACAATCGAAATGACAGAAAGATCTTGCGTTTCGCGCAGCACCTTGGCGAGCGCATCGATGACGCCATCGAGTAGCGCCTGCTGATGGAACAAATCCTCGCAGGAGTAGGCGCTCAAGCCAAGCTCGGGCAGCACCACGAGCATGGCGTGTTCGGCCGCAGCTCGACGAATTAGCGCGACGCTCTGCGCCGCGTTGAAGGCGGGCTCGGCAACCTTGACTTCGGGAATCGCCACGGCGACGCGTGCGAAGTTATGGTTGTAGAGGTTGAAGAAGTTAGTTTTCGCCATCGGCTGTCATGCTCGAGTCAAAGCGCTTGTACTACTGCAGATTGTGCATGACGCGCCCTGACGATGCCAGCCGCACCTTGCGTCCATTCGTCACAGCGAGCTCACCAAGTGGCCGCCATCCGCGACGATGACCGACCCCGTCATATAACTCGACGCGTCCGACGCGAGCAGCAGCAGCGGCCCCTCCAGCTCCTCCGGCTTGCCGATGCGCCGCTGCGGAATGCGCTTGATCAGCGTCTGCCCGGCCTCGCTCGCGAAAAAATCGCGATTGATGTCGGTCTCGATGTAGCCGGGCGCCAGCGCGTTGACTCGGATGTTGTAGCGCGCCAGCTCGAGCGCCATCGCTTTGGTGAGTTGGATGAGCCCGGCCTTCGAGGCGACGTAGGCCGAGATCGCACCGGCAACGCGCAAGCCCGTGATCGATGCCACATTGATGATACTTCCCGCCTGCTTCGCGTCGCGCATATGGCGTGCGCCGGCCTGTGCCACGCGCCAGGCACCGGTTAGGTTGACGTCGACGACGCTGGCCCAATCATCTTCGCTCACGTCGAGGAACGGCTTGGTGATCGCGACGCCAGCGTTGTTGACCAGCACGCTGATCGGGCCCAGCGCACCGGCGACTTGCTCGAACGCCGCACGCACGCTGTCGGCTTGCGTCACGTCCATCGCGCAAGCAAAAGCACGACCGCCTTGCGCGCGAATCTCGTCGGCGAACTTCTGTCCCTCGTCGATACGCCGACCGACCACTCCGACCGCGGTGCCGGCCTTGGCCAGCGTCGATGCAAAGTGGCGGCCGAGTCCGCCGAACGCGCCCGTTACCAGTGCGGTTTTGCCAGCCAAGCTGTTGGAGAACATTTGGATTGATCCGCCCCTATTTGCGTTTCCGATTGGTATCGCTGCCATTTCCAGCTTCGATCGCCGTTGCCTCCTCCTCCCTGCCTCGATACCACTGCGGCCAGCGCTTCTTCACGAGAGCGCCGTCGTCCGCATACGCGTGGCAGGTATTGATCAGGCCCGGCTTCGCGCTTACGCCTTTGGCGGCATCGCGCTTTACCCGACTGGAATAAACGGTTTGAAATGCCGTGGTCGCCACGGGCCCGAGCAACTCGACCAAATGGGTGCACCCCTTGATGCCGCCCAGCAGCTCGCGCGTCTTGACCGTCCACCCTGCTTTGATGGTCAAACCCTCGAGCTGCTTGAAATTCGGTGTGACGTCTCCGCAGATGCCATACGGCCCGGCATCGGTGACGGCTTCCGCGTGATGGACGAGCAGATCGGTGTCGACCGTGAGGCGGATCCACATCTCATGAAGCGGCTTCCCGGCAGGGAGGACGGCGGAACCTTCTTCGCGTGGGGCGTCGAACGCTTTCGTGTCGACGAGATGCCCTTCGATATCCCACAGCCCGTCCTCGCGGAGATAGCCTCTGCAGGTCACGGTGCGGGTGTGAATGGGTTTTCTGGAGGTAGGAGATGATAACGGCATTGTCTTTGTTGGGTCACGGCAAGCAACTGGAAAGCGATGAGTAGAGGTCGAGAGGACCGCGTCGAGCTCGCTACGTTTCTGTCCCCTTATCGGTGCTGCGCGTCGATGCAGCTTCCGCCGCCCTGCGCTGTTCCACCCGCGCCAACACTTCGAGCTTCTCGTCGGCGGTGTACTCCAACCAGTCGGCGATCTCTTCCATACTGCGATAACAGCCGCGGCACAGCTGCGTAACCGGGTCGAGCGCGCAGATCTTCACGCAGGGCGAAGGCACGTAGGAGGAAGGGGCGCTCATCCGGTCTCCACCGAGAGCGTCCTCCTCGCACCGCCCATCGTGCATCCCTGGCCCGGCCGCATCGCGCGGCTCGATCGCCGCTGTGCGGGGACCCTCGCCCTATGCTTCATGCGGCCACACTCGCTTCGCGTTTACGGCGTGCGAGCAGCGCCTTGCCCGCGCGGGAGACACTCGGCCGACCGAGGAAGTCGCAGATGTATTGCGCGGCCGCGAGCAGCTTGTTCATGTCGACGCCGGTCTCGATGCCCAATCCCTCCATCAGGTAGAGCACGTCCTCGCTGGCCACGTTTCCCGTTGCGCCAGGCGAGTATGGACAGCCACCCAGTCCCCCAACCGAGCTGTCGAATACCGCCACGCCCATTTCCATCGAGGCGTAGATGTTGGCGATCGCTTGGCCGCAGGTGTCGTGGAAATGGCCACCAATCTTGTCGATCGGCACATGCCGGGCGATTGCTTCGATCGCGCGCTGGGTTTTGCCCGCGGTACCGGCGCCCGTCGTGTCGCCGAAGGAGATTTCGTAGCAGCCCATCTCGTAGAGCCGACGGGCAATATCGCCGACGGCCTTGGGATCCACCTCGCCCTCGTAAGGGCAGAACAGCGCGACCGAGATGTAGCCGCGCACCTTCAAGCCGTTGGCAAGCGCGGCCTTGATCACCGGGTCGAAGCGTTCGAACGATTCGGCGATCGAGCAATTGGTATTACGCTGAGAAAACGTCTCGGTCGCCGCGGCAAAGCCCGCAATCTCGGTCACCCCCGCTGCGAGCGCAGCTTCCAGCCCCTTCATGTTCGGCACCAGCACCGGATAGCTCACGCCCGGCTTGCGCGTGATGCCGGTCATGACTTGGGCGGCGTCCGCCATGCGCGGCACCCACTTGGGCGAGACGAAGCTCGTGGCTTCGATCGCCTGAAACCCGGCCTCGCTCAGCCGATCGATCAGACCGATCTTGATCTCGCTCGGCACCACTTCAGGCTCGTTCTGCAGCCCGTCACGCGGACCGACCTCGACCATCTTCACGCGCTTAGGCAGTTGCATCGTTCGCATCCTTGTCGAATTGGAACAGCTGTTCGCCTTCCTTCACCTGATCGCCTTTGCCGAACAATACTTCGATGACGGTCCCGGCGGTCGGCGCCCCGATCGTATGCTCCATCTTCATCGCCTCGATGATTATCATCGGCTGACCCTTGTCGACCCGCTGCCCGGCCTTCACCAGCACATCGACCACGCTGCCGGGCATCGGTGCCGTCAATGAACCGCCGGCGTCCTCGTCGACGACGTTGTCGAAGCCTTT
>Ga0070741_10002197_pt1 | contig 53948 bp, 52 predicted proteins | sample Coa_R1_4_FD_66440 | JGI IMG/M metagenome (GOLD analysis project Ga0070741, IMG submission 66440) | Surface soil microbial communities from Centralia Pennsylvania, which are recovering from an underground coalmine fire - Coalmine... | ecosystem: Environmental > Terrestrial > Soil > Unclassified ... | reverse complement strand
CCGAGCTCGCGTGCCAGCACCGAGATCGCAGCGCCGCCGCCGGCGAAGTTTGCCATCATGGCGATTGTGACTTCCTGCGGATAGGCCGACACGCCTTGTGCGACTACGCCGTGATCGCCGGCAAAGATGACGATCGGCGCGATTGTTGCGCGCGGCTCCTCGGTCTCTTGCAGTCCTGCGAGTTCACAGGCGAGATGTTCGAGCCGGCCGAGCGAACTAGCGGGCTTGGTCAGTTGCGCCTGCCGCGCAAGCGCGATCTCGCGGTGAGGGGCCGAGATATCAGGACATCGCTGACGGACCCATTCGGGAAGCATGATGTTTTCGCCTTATGTGCTGCGCTTGAGAATGTAGCTATCCATGATCCAGCCGTGGCGTTCGCGCGCTTCGCGCCGTGCGGTCGCAATGCGGGGCCCGATTTCGGCGAGCGCTCCCGACATCAGGATCTCGCTCTCCATGCCGAGATAGGCGCCCCACCAGATGTGCAATCGGGCCGGATCGAGCGACTGAAATGCAGTTCCGCCGTCGAGCATCACCACCACGGTGTTCACACCGGCCGGCCAGCCATCCTCGCGCAACCGCCGTCCGGTCGTGATCAGGAAGGCCTCGCCGATTTCGTTCAAAGGCAGCGCATGCGCGGCACAGAGCGCCTGGATCGAGGTGACGCCGGGCACGACTTCAATCGCGGCCGAGGGATCGAGCCGTCGCGCGATCCTTAAGGATGAATCATAGAGCGAGGGATCGCCCCAGATCAGCAGCGCCACCCGGCCTTCATGCCCGAGATGATGTTTGATTTCGCTCGACCACGCCGCAGCAACGGCGTCATGCCATTCGTCGACGCCCTTGCGGTAGTCGGCTTCGTTTGTATCGCGTACCGGCAGATCGAATTCGGCGATGCGGGTCTTGTCGCTCGTGAGCATATCCCGGCAAATGCTCCGCCGCAAATCGGCAAGCTCGGACTTCTCGTCGCCCTTGCGCGGAATGAGAATGAGATCGGCGGCATTGATGGCGTGGATCGCAGCCAGCGTGAGCTGATCCGGATCGCCGCAGCCGATGCCGATCAATGAAAGCGTAATGCTCGCTTTGGGCGCGGCGGATGAGGTCATCGGTCCTCCGCGATGAGATGAAAGAATGTGCCGGTGACGTTGCCGCGCCGCGAGCCGGTCTCCGCAATGATCGCGCCAGTCGCATCGCGCACGACCGCGAGTGCCGTGTCAGGTTGCGCAAGAATCGTGGAGTAATGAAATTCATGGCCGCGCAGCCGGCTACCTGCTTGGTAGCCGGGAATGGAGCTTGCGAGTTCGGCCAGCCGATAGCCGAGATGCATGCGCCGCACGGCGAAACTTGTTTCGAGGCCCAGCAAGCCCGTCATCGCATGGCGCGTGCCCTCGGCGTCGGTCAACGCGGTCCCCAGCACCATATAGCCGCCGCACTCGCCGTGGACCGGCCGCGTCTCGGCAAAGGACGCAAGTGTCCGCTGAAACCGTGTGTTGGCCGCAAGCTGCCCGGCGTGGAGTTCGGGATAGCCGCCCGGCAGCCAGCACACGTCGGCTCTGGCGTCGGGGCCTTCGTCGGCGAGCGGCGAGAACGTCAGGATTTCGGCGCCTCGCGCGCGCCAGTCCTCCAGCATATGCGGATAGATGAAGGAGAATGCGGCGTCTCGCGCCAGCGCAACACGCTGGCCGGGCGGCGTGAGGTTGCTGCTCTGCGCCGCCGGCTTCGCCGACCAGTCGCTCGCCGATTGCAGGATCGCATCTAGGTCGACGTGCCCAGCGACAAAGCGCGCGGCTTCGCCGATCAGCTGATCGACGTTTTTCTGCTCTTCGGCTTGTACCAGGCCGAGATGCCGCTTCGGCAATTCGATCGCGGCATGCCGGGGCAGGGCGCCGAACACGGCAATGCCGGCGTCAACGAAGGCGCGTCGTACGAGGTCTTCGTGCCGAGGGCTGGCGACACGATTGAGGACGACGCCGGCAACGCGCACGCCTTCGCGAAAATCGCGCAGGCCTTTGGCAACCGCAGCCGTTGTCTGCGCCTGTCCGGAGGGATCAATCACCAGCAAGACCGGCCAACCCATCATGTCAGCGATGTCAGCGGTGGCGCCGGTGCCGGAGACGCCGGGCGCCGCGACGCCGTCGAACAGGCCCATGGAGCCTTCGGCGAGAACGAGATCGGCGTTCGCGCCGCGCGCGGCAAGCGCGTCGACGCTCTCGCGCGTCATCGCCCAGCTGTCGATGTTGACGGATACGCGTCCCGTCGCCGCCGCATGAAAGGCCGGGTCGATATAATCGGGTCCGCTCTTGAAGGATTGCACGACGAGTCCGCGATCGCGAAACGCTCGCGCGAGTGCCAGTGTCAGCGTCGTCTTGCCGACGCCTGAAGCGGGAGCCGAAATGATGAGGCTGCGCGGCATCAGGATTTTTCCGGAAAGCGCGGCGCTGGGCCGGTCGGCCGGTAGCGGCGGTCATAGTCCGCCGCATAAAGCCGGCTCTCATCGAAGTCTTCCGAACCCAAGGTCCGGCCGACAAATATGATTGCGGTGCGTTCGAGCTCGGGACCAACGGCGGCATCGAGCGTGCCGAGCGTGGCGCGGATGATGCGCTGGTCCGGCCAGCTCGCGCGCCAGACGATCGCCACCGGGCAATCGCGTCCGTAATGCGGCGTGAGTTCGGCAATCAATTGACCGAGCATGTGAACCGAGAGATGAACAGCCAGCACCGCGCCGGTCGCCGCGAATGCAGTGAGCTTTTCGCCTTCCGGCATCGCGCTCGCGCGGCCCGCCATCCGCGTCAGCACGACCGATTGCGCGAGCCCCGGCAGCGTCAGCTCCGCGCCAAGCGCTGCGGCGGCTGCGGAGAACGAGGGCAGGCCGGGCGTCACCGTATAGGGAATGTCGAGCGCGCGCAGGCGACGCATCTGCTCGCCCATCGCCGACCAGATCGAGAGATCGCCGGAATGCAGTCGCGCGACGTCCTTGCCTTGCGCATGAGCTGCGGCAATCTCCGTCATGATGTCGTCAAGCGACAGCGGCGCCGTGTTGACGATGCGCGCGTCTTGCGGGCAATGCGCCAGCACGCCTTCCGGCACCAGCGAACCGGCATAGAGACAGACCGGGCAGGCGGCGATGAGGTCGCGCCCGCGCAGGGTGAGGAGATCGGCTGCTCCAGGCCCCGCGCCGATGAAGTGCACGGTCATTTGCCGTCTCCCGGTGGTTTGACGGCGCTCCATTGCACGACCGGTCGTGCGGGCTCAAAGGCGCGATAGCGGCCGAGTTCGCCGGCATGAGCGATCTCGATCCGCATCAGCTCGCCGCCGTGGCGTTCGTGAAGACCGGCCAGCAGCGCCTCGGTTTCGATCGTCACCGCATGCGCAACCAGCCGTGCGTTTGCGGGAAGGAGCGGCCAGAGACGATCGAACATCGCAGCGTCAAGACCTCCGCCAACGAAGACGGCCTGCGGCGCCGGCAGGTCGGAAAGCGTAGCCGGCGCCGTTCCCTCGATGACGGTGATCCGATGCGCCACGCCGAAGCTTTCCGCGTTCTTGCGAATATTTCCGGCGCGCTCGCTTCTCGCCTCGATGGCCTCAGCCGTTCCGCCGTGGAGCGCCCACTCGATCGAGATCGAGCCGGAGCCGGCCCCGATATCCCATAACCGCTCGCCGCGCCGCGGCGCGAGCGCCGATAGCGCCAGCGCGCGCATCGGCCGCTTGGTGATCTGGCCGTCGTGCGCGAACAGCGCGTCGGCAAGGCCAGCGCTGCGCGGCAGGCCGTTGGCGCCACTGGCCTCGATCGCAACAGCAATGGGCTTCGCGGCCGGCTCGCCCACGTAATTGTCAGCTAGATGTTGCGTGATCGATTCGCGTGGTCCGCCGAGCGAGGTGAGCGTCCAGAGTTGCGAGCCGCCCCAGCCGCGCATCGTCAGCCATTCCGCCAATTGGATCGCAGCCTGTCCGTCGCGCACCAGGCAAATGATCTTTTCGCCGTGCGCCAGATGCGGCACGAGGCGCTCGAATGGCGTGGCATGCAATCCCAGGCAGATCGTGGATTCGAGCGGCCATCCCAGGCGTGAGGCGACAAGCGAGAACGTCGAGGGCGCGGGATGAGCGATCCATTCGCTTCTCTCCAGCCGTTCGCCGAGCAAGCTGCCGACGCCGTGCCAGAACGGATCGCCGGAGGCGAGCACGACGGTAGGCCGGCCGCGATAGGCAAGGACACTGCCGGCGTCGAACGGCACAGGCCACGGCTTGCCGCGCGCGCCGATATCGGCGAGTGCCAGATGCCGTTCGCCGCCGAAAATGGTCTCGGCGCGAGCCAGCGCCTTTCGGCTTGCTTCCGAGAGGGTGGAAAGGCCATCTTCGCCGATGCCAATAATGGTGAGCCAGGGATTATCCATGCGCGTCCTCATCCTGGGCGGAACGAGCGAAGCCAATCGGCTGGCGGCGGAGGTCGCGTCGGCGGGGTTTGATGCGATCTATTCTTATGCGGGTCGAACGCAGGTTCCGGCCAATCAACCGCTGCCCGTGCGTATTGGTGGCTTCGGCGGGGCGGACGGACTTGCCGATGTCATTCGGCAAGAGCAATTCACGCATGTCGTCGATGCGACCCATCCTTTTGCAACGGAAATCAGCCGTAACGCGCTTGCAGCCTGCGCGAAGATGAATACGCCGCTGGTCGCGCTGGAACGCAGGCCTTGGGAAAAGACCTCCGGCGATCACTGGATCGAGGTTGCTGACATTGCGGCCGCCGTCGCGGTGCTGCCAATCGAAGCTGCGCGGGTGTTCCTCGGCATCGGCAGGCAGCATATCGCGCCGTTTGCGGCGAGGCCCCAGCACGCCTACACGCTCCGCTTCATCGATGCCGCGGAGGGCCTGCTGCCGTTGCCCGATGCCGATCTCATCGTCTCGCGTGGACCGTTCACGCTCGCCGGCGAACTCGAGATGATGCGTTTGCGCCGCATCGAATGGATTGTGGCGCGCAATTCCGGCGGGGAGGGCGCGCGCGCCAAGATCGATGCCGCGCGCGAGTTGCGCCTGCCCGTGGTCATGATCAGGCGGCCGCAATTGCCCGAGCGGCTGCGGGTGGAAAGCGCTGCTGAAGCAATGCAATGGCTCGGTCATCGGGCGGACCTCGGCGCGTAGATCCACCCGCCCACGCGGCGCGTCGCCGAATTGCAAACAATAACAAGCGTCTTCATGTCGGCCATATCGGGGCGCGCGTCCCGCAGGCTCACGGCTTCAATCTTTTCACCAGATGTGCTGACAGCGCGCGCAAAAATCACGAGACGCTCGCTGGCGCCTGCCTCGCGCAGGATTTCAAGCGCGCGGACGAAGCCTTCGGGACGGCTTGCCGAGCGCGGATTGTAGATGGCGATGGCGAAATCGGCTTCCGTCGCGAGCCGCAGCCGCCTTTCGATCGTGCTCCATGGCTTCAGATTGTCGGAAAGATTGATCGCGCAGAAATCGTGGCCGAGCGGCGCACCGATGCGCGCGGCGGCGGTGAGCATCGCGGTCACGCCCGGCAGCACGCGAATGGAAAGATCCTGCCATTGCGGTGAGGCCTCCAGCGCCTCGAATACGGCGGACGCCATCGCGAACACACCGGGATCACCGGAGGAAACCACCACGACATGCCGCCCTTCCGATGCCAACCGCAAGGCGTCGGTGGCGCGGCCGATCTCTTCGCGGTTGTCGGAGGCGTGCACGGTCAAGCCATCTCGGGGCGCGACGCGCGCGACGTAGGGCGCATAGCCGACGATGTCGGTCGCTGAGCCAAGCGCGGCCGACACCTCCGGCGTGATCAGCGCTTCGCTGCCTGGCCCCAGTCCGGCAATGGTCAAGCTGCCTGTCATTCGGCGGCCTTCATGCGGCGTGCCTCGCCATAAACAAGCACGATCGCAAAGTAGGGACAGTCGGTATCGTCAACATCGGACAGCCGCACGACGCGTTCCCCCGGCATGGTACCGCGTTCGATCAGCCACGCGTCGGCGAGGCGGCCGGCGGAGGCAAGCGCGCGACGCACCTTGTCGAGGTTGCGGCCAGTCTTCATGATCACCAGCGCGTCGGAGTTGCGCATGCGGCGAACGAGTTCGTCTTCGCTCAATGTGCCCGTCAGCACCGTGACCACGTCATCGCCGAGCGCGATCGGCCGGCCGACTGAATTCCAGCAGCCCGCCATGCCGGGAATTCCGGCGATCACTTCGATCTCGGCGCGTCCCTGCAAGCGAATGTGCAGATGCATGAACGAGCCGTAGAAGTAAGGGTCGCCTTCGCAGAGCACGACGACGTCGTTGTCGCTCGCAAGCATGACAAGCCGCTCGGCCCATTCGTCATAGAAGCCGTCGAGCAGGCGCACATAGTCGGCGCTATCGGAGGGGACTTCCGTCGTGACCGGGTATTCCATCGGATATTCAATCGCGCCTTCAGCGAGCATGCCTTCCACGATGCGGCGCGCCTGTCCGGGATGGCCCTTCTTGCGGAAGAATGCGATGTGGCGGGCGCCTCGCACTTCGCGCGCGGCGCGCACGCTCATCAGGTCGGGATCGCCGGGGCCAAGGCCGCAACAGATGATCTTCCCCATCGCTATTCGCTCCTCGACGCCAGCGCGTTCACGGCTGCGACCGTGATCGCCGAACCGCCGAGACGTCCCTCGACGGTGAGCGCCGGGGCGGGCGGGCCGGCCAACAGTCCCGCCTTTGACTCGGCTGCGCCAACGAAGCCGACCGGGCAGCCGATGATGGCCGCGGGCTTCGGCCAGCTTTCGTCTTTCAGCAGGTTGAGCAGGTGAAACAGTGCGGTTGGCGCATTGCCGATCGCGACGATGGCGCCATCGAGATGGGGCCGCCACAATTCAACGGCTGCGGCAGAGCGTGTGTTGCGCATCGCTTGCGCGCGCGCAGGAACGGAGGGATCGTCCAGCGTGCAGATCACGGCATTTTTGGCCGGCAGGCGCGAACGCGTGATTCCTTCGGAAACCATGCGCGCATCGCAAAGGATCGGCGCGCCGCGCTGCAAGGCCGCGCGGGCGGCTGTTGCCATGCCCGGTGTGAAGCGGACATGCGCTTCGAGGCCAACCATGCCGGCAGCATGGATCATCCGCACCACCACCGGCTCCTCGTCGGGTGAAAAGCGCGCCAGGTTGGCCTCAGTGCGAATGATCGCGAAGGATTTTTGGTAGATCGCCGCGCCATCGGTCTCGTAGCTGTGCAGCATCAGCGCCCTCCCAGGAGAACAGAAGGGCTTGCAACGATGCTCGCCTCAAGCAGTCCGCGTCGGGCCGGCGCATCACGCGTCGAACCGTTGCGGACGAGGTCAAATCCTTCCGCTGTTGCGACCAGCGTGATCGACGCGGGCCCTGATTGGGCGCAACCCTTTGCGCAGCCGGAGACGTGAAGCCGGGTGTCGGCGGCAAGATGCGGCGCGAGCGCACCCGCGAGTGCACGCGTATCGGCGTGCGCCTCGGGACAGCGCGGCGCGCCGCTGCAGGCGACGACACGCAACAGCGGATCATCCCCGTCGATGATGAGGCCGTCGCAAGCCGGCATCTCGCGCAAACCTTCGGCCAGTAGCATGCGCCATGGCGTCAGCCGCAATCCGCTCGCGTGTGCAGCAAGCCATCGGAGTGTTGTATGAGTTATTTGTCCAAAGGCCACGCCGAACAACGCCCCATGCGGTGTCAGGCCGAGTTTTGGTGTCGCCTGCTGTCGCGCCGGCAGTGCATCGCCATTGAGCGCTTCCGGCAGTTGCGCGCCAGCTTTGATATGGGCGGCCATGCGTCCGCGGCCCTCGGCGACACCGCCGGATGCGACGAACCATTTCGCCAGATCGTGCGCAACGCTCGCGGCGTCGCCCCGCGTCACACGACGGCCAAGCTCAGCGCCATCGGCGCGCACGATGAGTTGCCTGTCGACATCACGCTCGATCCGCACATCGGCGGATGAGCCCGCGAGCACACGCTCGCTCCCGCAATCGATCGCAAATCCAAATTTTGCGGGAAGACCGACGGGACCAGCGGCCAACGCGCGTTCTAACTCCTCTGCGATGGAGATGACCTCATCGCCCGGCGTCCAGAATGGCGCGACGAGAATATTGCGCCGCGCCTCGATATCCGGATCGGGGTCAAGCAGGCGAAGTTTTGCCAATCCGTCGATCAGCGACGGAAGACCCTCTTCGCTGACACCCCTGATCTGGAGATTGGCCCTGTTGGTCAGATCGATCAGCCCGTTGCCGTATTGCTCGGCGAGGTCAGCGATGCCGGCGGCCTGCTCGGCGTCGATCCGGCCATCATGCGGCTTGATGCGGGCCACGAACCCGTCGCCCGATTGCATCGGCCGCCAGGCGCCAGGGCACCAGCCCTTGATGGCAACGGCGCTCACGAGGCCTCTCCCAACGCTGCTGCGATCGAGTTGCGCCGCGTCTTCCAGAGCGATGCCTCATGCAGGCGCGCGAAGCAGGTCTCCATCGCTGACAGTGCGAGTGGATTTTCCTGCGCGATAAAGGCACGCACCCGCTCATTGCCGAGGGTTGCATCATAGTAGAGATCGAACAGATGTGGCGGCACGGCGCCGGCGAGGTGCGCGAACGCGGCCATGTGCTCCAGCGTCGCGGCGATCTCGGCGGCGCCCCGGAAACCATGGCGCATCATGCCGTCGATCCAGACGGGACTAGCGGCGCGAGCGCGCACGACGCGCGATATCTCCTCAAGCAGCGTGCGCGCGCGCGGGTGATCCGGGCGCGTGCTGTCGAGATGATAGAGCGAAGGGGTCGAGCCGAGCCGTGCGGCTGCCGCCGCAACGCCCGCTTCATGGGCGGCATAGTCGGCGGCAAGCAAGAGGTCGGTTTCCGGCAGATCCTGCGTGTGCACGAACGCGTCCGTTGCCGAAAGCCTCGCCTCGATGCCTTCGCGATCCCTGCGCATCTCGCCATCGGCTGCAAACGACCAGGACGAGGCCGACAACCACGCTTCGCCCGCAGCTGCACGCGCTTCGGGCGTGAAGACATCCAGCGTATGCGCCATTCCAGCGCCATAGTGGCCGGGACGCGGCGCGAACACACGTGAAGCTTTGACAAGGTAAGGATTTTCGCCGCCTTCATCACCGCGCGCGCCGAGTGCCGCGGTCGCGGCCTCGAACAGTTGCGCGAGATTCGAAAAGACATCGCGAAAGAGGCCGGAGACGCGAAGCGTCACGTCGATGCGCGGCCGGCCGAGCTCAGCCGGCGCAATGATGTCGTAGCCCGTCACGCGGCCCGAGGCGGGATCCCAGCGCGGCGCGAGGCCGGCGAGATGCAGCGCCATCGCGAAATCTTCGCCGGCCGTGCGCATGGTCGACGATCCCCAGAGATCGACCATCAGGCTCTTCGGCCAGTCGCCGTGATCCTGCAGGTGACGGCGGAGTAGCTCTTCGGCGAGCTTGATGCCCTGGGCGTGGGCGGAGGGCGTTGGCACGGCGCGCGGATCGACCGCGAACAGATTGCGCCCCGTCGGCAGCACGTCGCGGTGTCCACGCCAGGGCGAGCCTGATGGTCCTGGCGCAACGCGCTTTCCGGCCAGCGCTGCAAGCACCGCATCGCGCTCCGCTTCGCCGCAAGCGCCGCGGCCGAAGACGTGCAGGCCATCGCCAAACTGGCTTTCCTTCAGGTCGCAGACGAAACGGTCGATCCGCGGAATCGCCTCGGCCGGTGCAGCCTGGGGTTTCAGACCGAGATCGTCTTCCAGCCCCGCCGCTCGCGCCTCGTCGCGGATCGCAGCGATCAAGCGCTGGCGGCGCGCAGGATCAAGCCCGTCGGCGGTCGAATACTCATCGAGCAGTTGTTCGAGACGGCGCAGGCGTTCGGGCACGGCGGCCTCGACCAGCGGCGGTGGCAGATGGCCGATCGTCACGGCACCGATGCGTCGCTTGGCCTGCGCGGCCTCGCCGGGGTCGTTGACGATGAAGGGATAGATAACCGGCATCTCGCCAGTCAACGCTTCCGGCCAGCAGGAGGGTGACAGCGCGACCGCCTTGCCGGGCAGCCATTCGAGCGTACCGTGTGCGCCCATATGGACCAGCGCATCGCATCGTTGCTGGCGAAGCCAGAGATAGAACGCGACATAGGCATGACGCGGTGTGCGCGAGAGATCGTGATAGTCGGCATCGCGCGACGTGACGTCGCCGCGTTCCGGCTGAACCGCGGTGATGGCGTTGCCGCATTCGATCGCTGCAAAGTGGAATTGTCCGTCGCGGCAGGCGGGATCGTTGTCCGGCGCGCCCCAGGACCTGGCGAGATCGTCCTGCAAGGCTTGCGGGAGTTTTGCGAGCTCGGCGCGATAGTCATCGACGTTCCAGGTCAACTCCTGCCGCAGGAGCAGGTGGCCGAGATCCTCGGCAAATCCGACGTCGAAGCCGGCTTGCCTAAGATCGGACAGCAGCGCGTTGACGGAGGCGAGCGCATCGAGCCCGACTGCATGCGCGATCTGGTGCGGCCGTCCGGGATAGTTCGACAACACGATGGCGAGGCGCTTTTCCCTCGCCGGCTTCTCGGCAAGCCTGCACCACGCGGTCACCCGCGCCACGATGGCGTCCACGCGCTCCTGGTCGGGCTGATGCGCCAGATGCGCGAATTGCAGGTCGGTATCCCGCTCGCGAGCCGACTTGAAGCTGACCACGCCGGCAAAGAGACGGCCGTCCACCTCCGGCAGCACCACATGCATGGCGAGATCGCCCGGCGACAAGCCGCGAAGCGATTCCGCCCAGTCCTCTCGACGCGCCGTCGACAACGCGACCTGGAATACGGGGCAGGACACCCCATCGAACGGCGTCGTGCCGTCATCGCCGAGCGCCGAGAACGCCGTGGCGTTGACAATGACGGCGGGAGGATCTTGCGCGAAATGCGTTGTCAGCCAATCCGCGACGCCGGCTGCTTTCAGCGACGTGGCGAAGGCGCCATAGGCGTCAAAACCCTTCTGCCGGAGCGTATCGATCAACGCGTCGACCGGTGCGGTGTCGGCCGCAGTCAAATATGAACGATAAAACGTCACGAGGGCCCGGGGCCGCTGATCTGGATTGGACGGCGCCGCAATCACGCCATCAGCGGGATCGTAAAAACCCATCTCGGGGATATAGGTCGTGCTGATCACTCGCCCGGCGTCGAACCCTGCAGCCAGTGCGAGCTCCGCAATTGCCGCTTGCGCGGCGATCGCCCCGCCTTGGTCGCAGAGCGTCTTTAGTCGCCGGAGTATCGAAACCGGTAGTGTCGACAATTCGTCCAGTCTTGCATCCTCGCGGCCGTCAGCGGGAAGCACGGCGAGCGCAATGCCACGCTCCTTCGCCAGGCGATGCAGCGCCGAGAGCCCGTAGGACCAATAGGGTTCGCCGCCGATCAGGCGCACCAAAATGCCGCGCGCGCGTGGCAAGGTCCGTTCGATATAGGTGTCGACGGACAGTGGATGCCGCAGTTCGCTAAGATTGGCGAGCCGCAGCGACGGCAGGCGGCTGCGTCCGCGTCGCCAGCCGGCCGCAAAGGTCGCAAGATCGCTGTCCGAGAACGAGAGCGCCACCAGATCGGCCGCATCCTGGCCGAGATCCCTTGGCGTCGCGGTCTCTTCAAGTCCGCGGCTCTCGCGAAAGACAACGTGCATCAGATGCCGAGTCCTGTCCGGATTGCGGTCTCGTCGATGTCGCCTTGTTCGCCGATCACAACCAGCTTCGATTGCCGCGGCGTCGCCCCCCAGGGGGCGTCGAATTGGTGCCGGACCCGTTCGCCGACAGCTTGCAGGAGCAGCCGCATCGGCTTGTCCTTGATGGCGATATATCCCTTGGCGCGCAGCACATTCTGCTCGCGCGCCAGCCGCTGCACCGATGCCACCAGCGCGTCGATGTCGGCTACTTCCGGAAGCTCAATCACGACCGACGCAAAGTCGTCGTGCTCATGCTCGTCTTCGCCGTCGTGATGCGACGGCCGTGCCGCGAGATCGTTCTCGGCGGCGGCCTCAAGACCGAGGATCAGGCGCGCGTCGATCATGCCATCAGTGATCGGCAGCATCGGCACACGGCGCGGCATCTCGGCCGCAATTACTGCCTTGGCCGCGTCAAGTCCCGCAGCGCCGGCGAGGTCCGCCTTGGTCAGCAGCACGATGTCGGCGCAGGCGATCTGATCCTCGAACACTTCCGACAGCGGCGTCTCGTGGTCGAGATTTTCGTCCGCCGCACGCTGCGCTTCGACGGCGACGGGATCAGGCGCAAAGCGACCCGCGGCAACGGCTTCCGCATCGGCCAGCGCGATCACGCCATCGACCGTGATGCGCGAGCGAATTTCCGGCCAGTCGAACGCCCTCAGCAGCGGCTTCGGCAAAGCGAGCCCCGACGTCTCAATCAGGATGTGGTCGGGCCGCACGCGGCGCGACAACAATTGCTCCATCGCCGGAATGAAATCGTCAGCCACAGTGCAGCAAATGCAGCCATTGGCGAGTTCGACGATGTTTTCGGCCGGGCAATTGGTATCGGCGCAGGTTTTCAGGATGTCGCCGTCGACGCCTTCGCTGCCGAATTCGTTGACGAGCACGGCGAGCTTCTTGCCGTTGGCATTGGCAATCAGATGCTGGATCAGCGTCGTCTTGCCCGAGCCGAGAAAACCGGTCACGACGGTGACGGGGACTTTGGCGAGCGTGGTCATTCGGCGGCCTCCGGCGCTGATATCAGCGATGCGATGGGTGGAATGCGGGCAAGCGATTGCTTGCGAAAAATTTCGGGCCGGCGTCGCCAGGGCACGATGCCGTCGGGCGCGGCTGCATAAGCCGCGGCGCCCGCGATCACGTCGCCTGCATGGGCATCCGATAAACGTCCATAGACATACGACCAGCGTCCGGGCGCGCTGAGCGCCACCGAGCAACCCTGGCTGCAGGCGGAAAGGCATTCTACTGGCACCACCTTGACGCCTTCGGGCGCGCCAAGACCGACGATCGCCGCGTGCAAGCGGGAGCCCGGCGTGGTCTCGCCCTCTTGCAGCTCTTGGCCGGCACGGCAGGTGATGCAGACGTGAAGCGTGACGGTCATCGCTCTCCTCAATTTCTGGCGGAAGGCGATGAGGTCTACGAACCGGAGATCACACAACGGTTCGCTCCCCGTCGCGGAACACCCCGTCCGCCGGTCTTAAGCACGTGCGCTGGCAGGTCTCCCGGCTTGCGGAGCAGGGCTTTATATCCCTTCGATGCCCGCCTTCCCGACCTTAGGGGTCAGTGGCCTCGGGCATCTCTCCGGTCACGGTCGCGGGGGCGGCTGCTTTTAAGGCGGATCAAAGCCCTATCGCATTCCCTCTTCGCCTGTCGTAGGACAGGAACCAACGCGGGCTCACCATTTGCCTGCGAGCGTGACTTGTCAAGCCAAAGGAGCGCATCCGATGACGTCAGACGAAGACGCGGGAGCGAACGAAACGACAGGATTATCCGAGGCTTCGCTCGACGAGCGCCATGCAGAAAAAATGGCCAAGAAAAAAGCCGCGCGCGACAAGATCATGGCGACCAAGAGCGGCGACAAGGGCCTCATCATCGTTCATACCGGTGCGGGAAAAGGAAAATCGTCATCAGCCTTCGGCATGATCCTCCGCTGCGTCGCGCACGGTTTTCCATGCGCGGTGGTCCAGTTCATCAAGGGCGCGTGGGATACCGGCGAGCGGCGTTTGTTGACCGGTCACTTCGGCGAGCTCTGCCAGTTCCACGCGATGGGCGAAGGTTTTACCTGGGAGACGCAGGATCGCGCCCGCGACATCGCCGCCGCGCAGGCCGGCTGGGAGAAAGCCAAAGAGCTGATCGCCGATCCAACTTTGCGTATGGTCGTGCTCGACGAGATCAACATCGCGCTTCGCTATGACTATCTCGACATCAACGACGTCGTCGCATTCCTGAAGACCGAAAAGCCTGAGATGACCCATGTCGTGCTCACCGGGCGCAACGCCAAGCAGGAATTGATCGATGCCGCTGATCTTGTCACTGAGATGACGCTGATCAAGCATCCGTTCCGCTCCGGCATCAAGGCGCAGCCCGGCGTGGAATTCTGACAAAGCGATTTGGACCGATGACCCGCGCATTGATGATCCAGGGAGCCGGCTCGGACGTGGGCAAGTCGCTCATCGTCGCCGGCCTTTGTCGTGTGGCCAGGCGCCGCGGTCTTCGCGTGTTGCCGTTCAAGCCGCAGAACATGTCGAACAATGCCGCGGTGACGACAGATGACGGCGAAATCGGCCGTGCGCAGGCCTTGCAGGCGCTCGCCGCAGGCGTTGAACCTCACACCGACATGAATCCGGTTCTCTTGAAGCCGGAGACGGATATCGGCGCACAGGTCGTCGTGCACGGCCAGCGCCTCGCGACGTTGCGCGCACGAGAATACGCCGCGATGAAGCCTTCCCTGATGGCGCCGGTGCTCGAAAGTTTTGCGCGGCTGAAGGATCGCGCCGATCTCGTGCTGGTCGAGGGCGCCGGCAGCCCCGCAGAAGTCAACCTTCGCACTGCCGACATTGCCAATATGGGCTTTGCGCGCAAGGCCGACGTTCCCGTTGTGCTGGTCGGCGACATCGATCGCGGCGGCGTCATCGCGCAGGTGGTTGGAATCAAGGCCGTGCTCGATCCTGACGATGCCGCCATGATTGGTGGTTTTGTCATCAACAAGTTCCGCGGTGACGTCAGTCTGTTCGACGACGGTTACCGGTTGATCGAGAAGAGAACCGGCTGGCGCGGTTTTGGCGTGCTGCCATTCTTCGCGCGCGCCGCCGAACTGCCGGCCGAAGATGCGCTGGGCTTGAGCGACGCGCGCAAGGCCGGCAAACGCAAGATCGCCTTTCTCGCACTCTCGCGCATCGCCAATTTCGACGATTTTGATCCGCTCAAGCTCGAGGACGAAGTCGATCTCGTGAGGGTGCGGCCGGGCGAAGCTATCCCTGCCGATTGCGCTCTTGTGATTATTCCCGGCTCGAAATCGACCCGCGGCGATCTCGCCTTCCTCCGCGCGCAAGGCTGGGACATCGACCTTATTGCCCATCATCGCCGCGGCGGCCATGTGCTCGGCCTGTGCGGTGGCTATCAGATGCTCGGGAGGAGCGTCGATGACCCCGAGGGAATCGAAGGGCCGCCGGGCGAAACGCCGGGTCTCGGCCTGCTCGATCTGTCGACCGTGATGACGCCGCAAAAAACGCTGACGCGCGTTAGCGCGTCTCATGTCGCGACGGGGCAGACGATCGATGCGTACGAGATTCACATCGGCCGCACCGAAGGAAAAGACTGCGCGCGTCCTTTTGCGATGCTCAACGGCGAACCCGAAGGCGGGACGTCATCGGACGGGCGCGTGCAGGGCAGCTATCTGCACGGGCTGTTTGCGTCGGATGGGTTCCGCAAGGCATTTCTGGCGCGACTCGGTATCCCGGCTGCCGATCAGGCGTATCGCGCAAGAGTCGAGAGCGCGCTCGATGCGCTGGCCGATCACATTGAGGCGCATCTCGATGTCGACGGAATTTTTGCGCTGGCGCGTTAAGCTAGCCCGTTAGAGCCGCAGACAGTCGCGCCCACTCGGCCTCGTTACCCGGCAGTCCCAGCCGCAGCCGTCCCCTGTGATACGGGAAGACACGCGACCAAATGCGCGCGCGCGCCAGCTTTTCCTGAGCCGCGTGCGCGTCGCCGGTCTCATATAGTCGAAACAGCGCCGTTCCTCCGACGAGAGTCCAGCCAAGCCGCAACACCTGGGCATCAAGCCGCTGCGCATCCCGCACCAGACGCGCCGATGTGGCCTTCGCCCACTCGCGGTCACGCAATGCGCGTTCACCGATCGCAATGGCGGGGCCCGAAACCGGCCACGGGCCGGCCATCGCCGCCAGGGCTGAGACATCTGCATCGCTGCCGATGGCAAATCCCAACCGTAACCCGGCGAGCCCGAAGAATTTTCCGAACGAGCGCAGGATCAGAAGCCCCTCGCGGCCGGCGTTCGATGCGAGGGATAGTTCGGGAGTAGCATCGACAAAGCTCTCGTCGACCACCAATTGGCCGACTTTGGGCAAGAGCTCAAGCAATTGCTTCGGCTCGTACCGCTTGCCGTCGGGATTGTTGGGATTGGCAAGGATTGCGATATCGGCGCCGGCAAGCGCTTCGAGATCGGACACCTCAGCGACGTCCCAGCCGGCCGCAGAAAACACCGCCGTATATTCATTATAGGTGGGGCCGAGAATGCGCGCATTTCCGCGCGCGCAAAGATGCGGCAAGAGTTGAATGGCCGCCTGCGCGCCGTTCGTCGCAAGGATCGGTGCGGTCGTGCCATAAGCTTGTTGCGCCGCCTGGTGCAGCGCGTTGAGAGCGGATTTCGATGGCAGCGCGCCCCAGACCGTTTCCGGCAACTCGCCCACCGGATAAGGATTTCGATTGATGCCGGTCGACAGATCGATCCAGTCGCGCAGCTTCCCGCCGAAGCGCTGCATGGCCAAGTCGAGATTTCCACCGTGCTCGGGCATTCTCTTTACATCAGAGCCAAAATGAGGAGCAGAACAGCAAACAGCAGCATGGCGCGGCGATAAAGCTTCAAGGCATTGTCGATATCGCCAGCCCTCGGGTCGCGCGCGCCTGCGTTGAGCCAGGGCTCTTCCGTCGGCTTGCCATTATAACTGCGCGGACCGCTCAGGCGCACGCCGAGCGCGCCCGCCATCGCGGCTTCCGGCCAGCCGGCATTGATTGAGCGATGACGAGGCCCGTCGCAGATCATGCACCACATCGCAACTCTCCGATCGGTGGAAAGCAGCGCGAACAGAACGCCGGTCAGACGCGCCGGGATGTAATTGGCGACGTCGTCGATCCGCGCTGCCGCCCAGCCGAAGGCCTCGTGACGCCGCGTGCGATGGCCGATCATGGAATCGAGCGTGTTGATGACCTTGTAGCCGACGATGCCGGGCAGGCCGAAGATCATGCCCCAGAACAGCGGCGCGATCACGCCGTCGGAGGTGTTTTCCGCAAGGCTCTCGATCGAGGCGCGCGCGATGCCGGGTTCATCAAGGCTCGAGGAATCGCGGCCGACGATACGCGAGACTGCGGCACGCGCAGTTTCGATATCGCCGGCTCCCAGGGGATGCGCGACGGCCGCGACGTGATCGTGCAGCGAACGCAACGCCACGAGCGGCCATGCCAGGACTCCCGCAATGAAGATGCGGCTCCATGTTGTCGTCAGTTGCGCCTGAACGATCCACGCAAGGATCGTCGGCAGCGCGATCAGCATCAGCGTCGCCGCGGCACCTGCGGCGCAGCGGAACGCGGGTGGATCGAAGTCCCGGTTGCACGCAGAATCCACCCGATCGATCAGCCGGCCGAGCCATGTCACGGGATGGCCGATCAAACGAAACAGCCGCTCCGGCCAGCCCAGTACGGCATCGATCGCCATCGCCATCACCATCGCTCCCGCAAATCCCAAGCTGGTGCTCCCGCATCAATATCCCTCTGTTGCGCAAGAAGCCGGCCTCGCGCAAGCCTCTTCGAAGGGCGAATTCGCTTGGTCTTTGCCGGCAAATGGTGGTTACTGCCGGGAATATGGAGTTGGCATGCCGGTCATTTTGATCACGGGAGGCGCGCGGTCGGGAAAAAGCCGGCATGCGGAGGCGCGCGCCCGCGCCTGTCCGGGTCAACCTGTCTACATTGCGACCGCCGAGGCGCTCGACGTAGAAATGACAGAGCGCATCGCCAGACACCGCGCTCGACGCGGCAGCGAATGGATCGAACGCGAGGTGCCGCTTGAGCTCCCGCAAGCGCTGCTCGAAACCGATGGCGGTGGTGCGCGACTCGTCGATTGCCTGACGCTCTGGCTCTCCAACCTGCTCCACGCGGGGCGCGATTGGTCGAAGGCTTTGTCGGAGCTTGCGGACGCCTTGAAGCGTCAGCAGAGCCCGGTCGTGTTGGTGACGAACGAGGTCGGGCTCGGCATCGTGCCCGACAATGCGCTCGCGCGCGCCTATCGCGATGCCGCAGGTATCATGAATCAGACGATTGCCAGTGCCGCCGACGAGGTCGAGTTCATCGTCGCCGGCCTGCCGATGAAGCTGAAGTAGGTCTCATGCGCTACGCAGAGCTTCTTGAGAGGATCGTCATCGACATCAGGATCGCGATGTCGCTCGCGACGATCTTGCCCGTCGGCCCGGCGAAGCCGCTCGACAACGGCGCGATCGCGAGAACCAGCTGGGCGTTGCCGGTGGCGGGACTGGTGGTCGGCCTTGTCGGCGCGATCATCTATGCAATCGCGCATATGGTTCATTTGCCGCCCGATCCGGCGGCTGTGCTTGCACTGGTGGCGACGATTCTCGTCACCGGGGCGATCCACGAGGACGGCCTTGCCGACGCCGCCGACGGGTTCGGCGGCGGCAAAAGCCGTGACGAGAAGCTCGAGATCATGCGCGACAGCCGGATCGGAACCTATGGCGCCTGTGCGCTTGTTGTTTCGATCCTGGTGCGCTGGAGCGCATTGGCGACGATCGCCGAGCCCGCCTCGGTCGCATCAGCCCTTTTGGTTGCCCATGCTGCGGCGCGCGCGCAACTGCCGGTTTTCATGTGGCTGATTCCATCGGCGCGATCCGACGGGCTTTCGGCCGGGGCCGGACAAGTGTCTCCCGAGACCGCAATGGTTGCGGCTGGTCTCGGCTTCCTGTGCCTCGCCTTTGGTCTCGGTTTTGGCAAGGCAATCCTGGGACTAATCCTGCTATCGCTCGTTGGATGGATGTGGGCCTGGCTTGCCACGAAACAGATCGGCGGCCAGACCGGCGATGTCATCGGCGCGCTGGAGCAGTTCGGCGAGATCGCTATTTTGCTTCTGGCTGGGGCGATGGTCTAGGCGGAGACGCGATGGTCGCATTCGACGAAGCATTTCGCCAAAAGCTGCACGAGCTCTTCGTGTGGCGGCGCGACGTGCGGCGTTTCCGCAGGGACCCCTTGCCGCAAGGTGCGATCGAGCGGCTGATCGAGACCGTCTGTCTTTCGCCTTCGGTGGGTCTCAGCCAGCCCTGGCGGTTTGTCATCGTCGATGACGCTGCACGACGCCGCGCCGTGATCGAGGATTTCAAGGCCTGCAACGCGGACGCCTTACAATCCTATTCAGGCGAACGCGCCCAGCACTACGCGACACTCAAGCTTTCCGGACTGGCGGACGCTCCGGGGCATCTTGCGGTGTTTGCGGACAAGGAAAGCAAGACCGGCCATGGCCTTGGGCGCATGACGATGCCGGAAACGACGGAATATTCCGTTGTCGGGGCGATCTGTTCGATGTGGCTTGCAGCGCGCGCCGAGGGCGTCGGGCTCGGCTGGGTGTCGATCCTCAATCCGGCGCACATCAACGACATCCTCGACGTGCCGAAATCGTGGAAGTTCGTCGGATATCTCTGCCTCGGCTATCCCGAGACCGAAGACGATCGGCCTGATCTCGAACGCGCGAAGTGGGAGTGCCGGCGCGCCGCCGGCCAGTTCATCACGCGGCGATAAGATCAAGCTGCCTTGAACCGCCACATCAGCGCTACGAGCCCCGCTGCAACAAGCGCGGCAAACGCAGCGAACGTCAGCACCGTCGGCGCATGCAGCGGCACGAGCCGCCAATCGGGCCCGATCACGTCGGCGCTGTCAAAAGTCTGGCTGCTGTTCGAACACACCGCGCGGGCTGTTGGATCGGCGGCGATCTCGGCATCGATGCGCGCTTCGAGTTCCCTGGCCTCCGACTGGTTGCCAGCCATTTTGGTCATGTGCGCAAGTAGTGCCCGGGCGCCTGCGAGATAAGCGTGGGAGCATTCGTTGAAGGGGCTTGCTTCATCGGCGAAGCTGCCGGGAATAAGGCCCCAAAAGCAGGCGAAGTGCTGCAGGCTCACGAATCCGGTGAGCCGTCGCAGGGTCGGATCCGTCACCGGCTGCCGTGCCGCCAACGCGAGGATCTGGCTTCGATGGCGAGCGACAATCGGCATCTCGCCATGTGAAATCGCGGGGATGGCGACGCCGCGAATGGGGCCGTCGTTTGATTGATGATGAGCGGTCGCCGGGGTGATCGCGAACGCCAGGGCGGCGGCGAGCAAGCGTAACCGCCTGCGAATTGCAATGCTGCGGCCGTCGCGCGTCACTGAATATCCTTCGGCGAGACCAGCGAGGCGAGTGTCCACCGTCCGGCTCCGCCTGACAATCTAACGCGTGTGAGCGGACTGATGTCGATGTGCCGAAAGGTTTCGGGGCCGACACCAAGTGCATGCGCGATCGCGGCGCGGATCACCAAGGCATGGGTGATGGCGAGAGCGGAACCAGATTTGGTCAAGATCTGATCCATCCATCCGCCGACGCGCGCCGTCACGTCGGCAAAGGATTCGCCGCCGTGCGGCGCCGCGCGCGGATTGTTCAGCCATTCGGCGACCGCCAACGGCTCGCTCGCCTGCACATCTTCAAGCGTGCGTCCGGTCCAGCGGCCGAAATCGCAATCGCGCAACAAAGCTTCGGCGGCCGGCGTGAGGCCAAGGCTTTCCGCCGTTTGGCGCGCGGAAAGCGCGGGGCTGCACAAGACGGTGTTGCAAGATGGAAGACGGCCAGCGAGGCCGGCGAGACTTTCGATTCCTCTTGGATCGAGCGGCTCGTCAGCCGGCGCAAAGGCGACAGCGCTGACAGAGGCGGTCGAAGCCGAGCAAAGCAGATGAAGACGCATCGTCATGTTTCATCTCGCACGCCGAGACAAAACTCAGACCGGCGAGCGGCGCGGCGCCGGTTCGTGCGCGGCAAAGGCGCGCTCGGCGGCGACGCCAAACATGAGCCCAAGCGCGCCCCACAGGATGGCTTGTCCGCCCAGCGAGGCGATGCGGAATTGCCAAAGCACGGCGGCGGGAAAACCTTCCGGCACCTCGTTGACGTCGGGCAGCGCCATCGCGACGGCAGTCACGATGATGACGTAGGCGCCAGCTGCGATCAGCGCCGCATTCCAGTTGCCGAAGCGCGGATTGAGCCGAAGCCGCAGCATGCCCGCGGCAACCACCGCGGCAAGCGAAATCAGGATCATCGCGAAATAGAGACTGGTCCGCATGTCGATCGTCTCGGCAAGTCCAACGGACGGCGGATTGGGCGGATATTTCAGGATCGGCACGAGGTAGATGCTGACGAAGCCGGCGGCCGCGAGCAGGGCCGAGGTTGCGCGCGCGCTAAAATTGCCCATGCGGCGGTAGGTGAGCGCAAAGGCCAGCGAAAACAATCCGCCGAAAGCCGTCGAGTAGACGGCGACGGCAGTCAACAGTCCAAGTCCCGCCTGAACACGGCGGCTGACAAGTTCCGGATATTCGGCAGGTGCCGGCAGACCCTTGGCCTTGGCCTCATCCGCCTTGGCCTGCTCCATCGCAGTTTCAAAGGCGATGGCGCGATCAACTGAAGGCTCACCCGCAATTTTGAGGAAGCCGAAGGAAAGTAGCCCAGCTACCAGGCCGAGCAGCATGCCCCAGACGAGCAGTTTTCCCGTCATCGAGCGGCGTTAGTGACAGGGGAAGCCGAGCAGATGGCGTCCATCGTGCAAAAACTCATGCACGTACGCGCCGTTGAAAATGGCAAGCGCCCCTTCCTCGACGCCGACGAAATAGAGGCCGAGCAGAAGCAGCAGGCCGCTGAAGATCGCCCAAGGCAAAATCTCGCGTACCGGGATTGCGGGCGGCAGCGCGACGGGAAGGGAACGGGCTATGGCCATCGAAAGAGCTCCTGGTTGCCCCTCGGTTATACGATTGTTCTCGCTGATTTCAATCGGCAAAGAATCCCAGCATGGCTTGCAAGGTCTCTTTCGGGGCTTCTTCCTGCACATAATGTCCGGCCGGCGCAGCCAGCGTGCCGGTAATGTTGGTGGCATATTTCGACCAGACGTCTTTGGCGTTGTGATTGCGCCCGACGCCGCCGGTGGCGCCCCAGAGCAGGAAGGTCGGGCAGGTCACGCGCTTGCCGGCATTGAAATCGGCGGTATCCATCTCGAAGTCGCAGGACACAGTTGCGCGATAGTCTTCGCACATCGCATAGACGGTTCGCGGGTTCTTGATGCAGCGAATATATTCATTGAGCGCCTCGGGCACGAAGAAGCTCGTTCCCTGATCGGTCTTCGACAGTTTCTTGCGGAGAAAGAATTCCGCATCGTTACTGATCATCGTCTCCGGATAGGGCGTCGGCTGAATCATGAAGAACCAGTGCCAGGAGAATTTGCCCCAGTTGAACGTCACGTTGTTGAGCAGGTGATGTTGCGGAAGCATGTCGACGAAGCACGCTTTTTTGATCTTCTCGGGATGGTCGAGACACATGCGGTGCAACACTCGCGCGCCGCGATCATGGCCGGCGGCTGAAAACGTCGCAAAGCCCAGTTTGCTCATCACCTCGACCATGTCCTTGCCCATCTCGCGGAACGAGTAAGCATAGTGATCCTGGCCGCCATCGGGTTTGGAGCTGTCGCCGTAACCGCGGAGATCCGGCGTCACGACCGTGAAACGCCTGGCAAGCGCGGGCGCGACACGATTCCAGGATAGATGCGTGAAGGGATTGCCATGCATCAAAAGCAGCGGCGGCCCTTCGCCGCCGTGGCGCAGTACGATGTCGACGCCGTTCACATGCAGCGTTTCTTTCTTGAAGCCTTCCATCATGGCCGTTTCTCCCGATCGTGTTCTTAAGCCGCGAATTGTCCCGCGACGATCTTCATTCGGATCGGTTTCGAGTTTAGCGTCGGTGTCCTCGCGGCATCAACGTCTCGTTGCCGCAGACCGGCTCTCCTAGGAGCGCGGATCTCGCCTGAGAGCTTTCGACAGCGCGGTCTTCAAAATGTCAAAGGCGAGCGCAAGGCCATTGAGTTGTTTCGGTCGTGCAAGTGCCGCGCCGGACAGGCTTGCGCCGAGATTGCCAGCAAATTCCGCCGTCAGCCGTTTGGCGAGGTCGCGCACCAGGCCTTCGCGCGCGACCTGGGCGAGAAAACCGCGCAAGCTGTAACCGATCGAAAGCTCGACGCGCGTCGAAGCGCCGCCGTCGAGCGGCCGCAGGCGATAGCAGATGTCGCCTTGCGTGGTCGAACGGCTGCGCTGGTCGTTGCCGATGCCGATGATCCGGCCGGAGAGCGTCGACGGATCTCGCTCGATCCGGACCGCGCCACGGAAACTCGCTGCGATCGGGCCGAGCTTGACGCTGATCAGGCCTTCGGCGCGATCGGGCGAGGGAGCGGCTGTCAGCGTCGCGCCGGGAAGGCAGGTCGCGACGCGCTTGAGGTCGCCGAACAGGGTGAAAACTTTCTCGGGCGGAAAGGCGACCGTGAAGGCTTCATCAAGATTCTTGTCGGGGGTGAAATCCGGAATCGGCAACGCGGCGCCGTCCTTCGGTTGCTCCGGAGCGGCTGGGACTACCGGCCGCGCAGCGCCACTTGATGTAGACGGCGCGCCGTTGCCGGAACCGACGGGGCCGAGTTCGCGGCGTCCCGCACCCGGGACAGGCGCAATGCCGCGAGCCCGCCGCGCATCGATCACGGAACGTATCGCGCGCACGATGCCGACATAGCCGGTGCAGCGGCACAGATTGCCGCTCATGCCGACGCGAATGGCGCGCTCGTCGGATGTCTCAAGGCGCAGCACCAGATCTCGCGCGGAAATCAGCATGCCCGGCGTGCAATAGCCGCATTGCAGCGCGTGCTCACGACTGAAAGCCGCGCGCAGTTCGGCGGCGATCTCGTCGTCATCAAGGCCTTCGATCGTGGTGACGTACGCACCATCGCAAGCCGCTGCAAAGGTGATGCATGAGCGCGCGGGCATGCCGTCGACCAGCAGCGTACACGCGCCGCACACCCCGTGTTCGCAGCCAAGATGCGTTCCCGTCAGATCGAGCTGCTCGCGCAAGAAATCCGCCAGATGGGTGCGCGGATGGACCGGCCTGTCGACCGCGCGACCATTGACAGTGAGGCTGACGGTCGTCACGCCGCAGCCTCCGCGATGGCCCGGCGCAGGGTTGCGACGTGAATGTGCCGGTCGGCCGCATCGGTCATGCCAGCTTTCAGCAGCAGAGTGTCGGCCGCGTCCACGTCGAACTCCCGGAGGAAATCGCCGGTGATCTTGCCGCCGAACAGTGGCAAGGCTTCACGCAAAACGATCGGAGGTGCGTCGATCGCGCCGATGACAACGCGCGCGCTTGCAGCTTCGGGATCGATCAGCACGGCGGCGATGGCATGCGCAAATTCGCCCGGCTTGCGGCAGGCCTTGGCGTATCCCCAGCGCGCCGAAGCGCGCATGGCGGGAACACGCACGGACTCCACCAGTTCGTCTGCCGCGAGCGCCGATTCCAGCGCACCAGTCATGAAATCTTCCGCCGCGACGTCGCGTTGTCCGGCGGGATTGCGCAGGCGGATTTTGGCGCCGAGCGCCGGCAAGGCCGAGATCCAGTCCGCCGCTGGATCGGCGTGAGAGAGCGAACCGCCGATGGTGCCGCGGTTGCGCACGGCGCGATAGGCGATGTTACTTGCGACGCGCTGCATCGCGCCGCGCGTGACGTCGGGAATGCGTCCGTCCTCGATATCGCCATGCGTCACGCAGGCGCCGATCACGAGCTCATCGCCTTCGCGTTCGGCGCGCTTGAGTTCGGCAAGCGCGGAAATATCGATGATCGTGTCCGGCTGAACCAGGCGAAGGTTCAGCATTGGCCCAAGCGACTGGCCGCCGGCGATGATCTTCGCCGATCCTTGTACCTCGGCCATCAGAGTGAGCGCCGCGTTCAGGCCCGATGGCCGCTCGTAGCTAAAGGGCGCGGCTTTCATGCGGCTTCGCCTTTCGATCCGCGCGCCTCAAGCACGGCCTCGACAAGCCGGCGCGGCGAGACCGGCGAATGCAAGAGCTTGACGCCGAGCGGCCGCAGCGCGTCGTTGACGGCGTTCGCGATCGCCGCTGGCGGCGCGATGGCGCCGCCTTCGCCGATGCCTTTCACGCCGAACATGGTGTAAGGCGAGGGCGTCTCCATATGATCGACGCGCGGCTCGGGGACCTCGGTTGGTCCCGGAAGCAAATAATCCGCGAGCGTGGTGGCGAGCGGCTGGCCGGCCGCATCGAACGGCATTTCCTCGTAGAGCGCCGTGCCGATGCCTTGCGCGAGGCCGCCAAAAATCTGGCCGTCGACCACCATCGGATTGAGCAGCACGCCGCCGTCTTCGACGATGACGTAATCGAGCAGTTCGATATCGCCGAGATCAGGATCGACCGCGACCGTCACCGCATGCACCGCATAACTGAAAGTGCCGCTGTCGCGCTGCGGCTTGTAGCCGCCGGTCGCTTCCAGCCCACCGGGATCGACATCGGGCGGCAAATCCTGCGGTCGCCGGTACCAGGTGTGCGCGATCTCGGGCAGGCCGATGCTGCTGTTCGGGCCGCAGACGCGGCCGCCGCGCAGGGTGACGGATGAAGGATCGAGTTGCAGCAGCTTAGCGCCGATGCGCCTCGCGCGTTCGGCGATGATCTCGCAGGCGGTGGCGACCGCGCCGCCGGCCATCACAGCCGAGCGCGAGCCCCAGGTTCCGGTCGAATAGGGCGTCATCGCGGTGTCACCGTGGATGACGCGGATTTTCGCGGTGTCGATGCCGAGAATTTCATGCGCGACCTGCGCCAGCGTCGTCTCCATGCTTTGGCCGTGCGACTGCACGCCGACGCGCAGTTCAAGCCCCCCGTCAGGCGTCATGCGCGCGGTTGCCTGCTCGTGGCCAGGCACCATCGGAATGCCCCAACCGGCATAGACGGACGTGCCGTGGGCGGCCTGTTCGCAATAGACCGAAAGCCCAAAACCGATCAGCCGACCATCCGGCTCTTTGCTCTTCTGCCGCGCGCGGATCGCGGCGACATCGACTGCCGCAAGCACGCGCCGCATCGCTTGCGGATAATCGCCGCTGTCGAAATGTTTTTTGGTGATGTTCTCGAACGGCATCTCGTCGGGGCCGACGAGATTGCGCAAGCGCACCTCGTAGGGTTCGAGCCCTGCCTCTGCGGCAACCGCATCCAGCATGAGTTCCAGCGCAAAGCAGACGCCGGTTCGCGCCACGCCGCGATAGGGCAAAATCGGACACTTGTTGGTGGCCGCCGAATAGGTTCGGCAACGATAGGCCGGCATGCGATAGGGGCCGGGAAGGATGCTTGCGACCTGCGCGGCCTCGAGGCACGCCGAAAACGGGTACGACGAGTAGGCGCCGGAATCGACGGTCGCCTCGCAGTCGATACCGCGCAGCCTGCCGTCGCGATCGGCGTAGACGGTGATCTTGTAATGGTGCTCGCGGCAATTGGCGCTGGCGCTCAAATGCTCGCGCCGGTCCTCGATCCAGCGGACGGTGAGCCCCTTATAGAGAGCAAGCCAGGAGAGACAGACCTCTTCGGGCAGCAGGATTCCCTTGTAGCCAAATCCGCCGCCGATATCGGGCGAGACGATGCGAATGCGACCCTGTTCGATGCCAAGCGTATCGGAGAGCCCGTTGCGCACGATGTGGGGCATCTGCGCGCCGGTATAAAGCGTGAGTTGATCAAGCCGGTGATCGAAGGTGGCAACGACGCCGCGGCCTTCGAGCGGTGCCATGCACTGGCGCGCGGTTGAGATTTCGTGGCTGACCTTTATGGGCGCGTCGAACGCCTGCGCGATGTCGACCTCATAGACGCTTTCGAGAAAGACGTTGTCGCCCCAGTGCTCGTGCACCAGTGCGCTGCCGGCCTCGCGCGCTTTAAGCATGTCATACACGGCGGGCAACGGCTCGAGATCGAGCGTGACGGCAGCGGCAATGTCTTCCGCTTCGGCGCGCGTCGCCGCCACGCACATCGCCACCAGCTCGCCGACGTGTCTAACTTTGCCGGTTGCGAGCACGGGCTGTTCTGAGATCTTGAAGCCGGGCAGGCCCGACACCGCGCGGATCGGCTTCACATCGGTGAGGTCGTCGGCGGTGAAGACAACCTCGCGATAGCGCTCGGGAATGTGGATGGCCTTGATGCGCGCATGCGCCAGCGGGCTGCGAACGAACGCCACGTCCTGAAGGCCTGGAAGGCGGATATCGGCGACGAACTGGCCGCGGCCGCGCAGGAAGCGGTCGTCTTCCTTGCGCGTGAGCCGTGCGCCAACGCCTTGAGGCGCTTCGCGACCTGAAGCAGATGCGGGCTCGCGTTCGACGGCTGCCATCCCCGTTGCCGTTCTGTTAGCCGCGAGCGGCTAAGCGGCCACCGCGCGCGGCAGGATCGGAGCGATGGCATCATAACGGACGCCCGCCCGCAAGCAGAACGCCGGCTGCAACAGGCTGTCGGCGACCACTTCGGTCTTTTCGTTGTCGCGCAGGATGTAGCGGCCTGGCTTTTGGTCGAGCACGGTGACGTCGGCTTCGACGCCGGAACGCAGCGTGCCGATCTCGCCGGCAAGGCCAAGCATTTCCGCCGGATGCGAAGTGACCATCGGCACCACCTGTTCGAGCGTAAGCCCCAGCGCCATCATCGAGCTCATGGCCTGCACCAGGCTGAACTTGGCCTGGCTCGCAAAGGGGTGGTTTTCGTCGTCGGCATGCTCGTCCGGCGTGCCGGCAGGCGCCGGAACATGCGTGTTATAACCATGAATGTCGGCGCCCAGCGTGGTCGGGATGATGCCGGCGTCGATCGCCTTGCGGGCGAGCCGATAGGAGAAATGGCTGCCATGGCCGACGTCGACCTTCAGCCCCTTGTCGAGCGCGGCCTGGATCACCGGATGCACCTCGCCTTTCCGGTTGACGAAGCCGCCGGGATGACGCGTGAAGGGATGGGCAAGGACGTCGCCGTTGCGCAGCAGCGGAATCACGCGCTCCAGAATCGTATCGACGTCTTCGCCGTTGGTGCCGCTCGCCGGCAGGCCCCAGAGCTGGCCGAAATGCACATAGACCGGAAGATCGGCGCGGCGTCCGATCTCGGCCGCCATTTCAATCACGCGAATGCCCCAGCGCGCGAAGCCGCCGATCTCGGCATGCGCTTTGATGCCGCGAACGATGTCGCGATTGGCTTTGGCCGCCTTCACGGTGGCGTCGATGTCGACGCAATCCGGGCTATAGAGGTTGGGGTAATAATGGCCTTCCAGACCTCCGACCAGATAGGCCGACAGGAAGGCCAAGGTGCGCGACTTGGCTTGTCCGACGATGAAATGCCGGAAACCCGGCAGCGTCATGCAGGACGGCCCGCCCTGATCCACCAGCGTCGTCACGCCGGATTGCACGCCCACCATGTCGGCATTCACGCCGAAGCGGCCGGTGACGTATTGATAGACATGGGCGTGGGTATCGATCAGGCCGGGCAGGACGATCTTGCCGTTGACGTCAATGACTTCCCTTGCGCTGGCCGGGAGGATATCGGATTGAACGGCGGCAACCTTGCCGCCCCGGATCGCCACGTCTTTCAGGCCGTCGATGCCTGCGGCCGGATCGATCACGCGGCCCCCGCGCAACAACAGGTCAAAGCTGGTATTGACGGACATGGCTGATCTCCTCTTACGGGCGGTCAATTCGTTGCAAATTATAGGACCGGGCGAATGCGAAGTACACTTCGTATTTGGGGCAGCAACAATCGTGCCATGGACGGCAGATCGGATTGCATCAAATCGGTGCAGCGAAAGCGAGGATAGAACGGCATGACCGGCAAAACGATGCGGCAGCGTGGAAGCACCTGGCCGTTGGAGAAGCGTCCGGGATATCTGATCCGCCGGCTGCACCAGATCCATGTCGCCTTGTTTCAGGAGAAGTGCGCCGCTTTCGACATCACGCCGCTGCAATACAGCCTCCTGACCGCACTGGCGCGATGCGGAACCGCCGACCAGACGACGCTGGCGGCCGAAGTGATGCTCGATCGCACCACCACGACAGGTGCGCTTAAGCGCTTGCAATCCCGCAAATTTATCGAACGCACCGTGCACAGCAGGGATCGCCGAGCGCAGATGTGCCGGTTGACGAAATCCGGGGAACGCTTGCTGCACCGGATCGAGGCGTCGGCGCGTGCGGCGCATCATGAGACGCTCGAAGGTCTGAGCAAGGCCGACCAGAAGCGGTTTATCGCGATGATGCAAAAGGTTGTGGCCACGCGCGCAACGCAAGGCGGCACCGCAACAGTTCCGGGATGATGCCCCAGTGCGGCGAAGCGAGCGGCTAGAATCTGTGCAACCTGCCTGAAAAGCCGCCGATCGAAGTCGGTCGGCTTTCGAGAATGACGCCCGCTGCATGCAATTGCGAAGCACACTTCGCATTTTCGAGAGATATGACAGCATCACTGCCGGATAAGAATCCCTGAAAGACTGAGATACTTGGCGCGATCCGCCCGATTTGAGCGGATATCTCCCGGTTTTAATCTGCTCGCCGGCTGCGGCTTGGCATGTCCCTTGCTCCTTAATTCGCCATCGGTTGGTGGCTGGCGCCGTCCAATCGAAGTTCCTGTGGCTAAAGGGAGGCGAGCCGATGCCTGATATCGCAGACATGCTCGCCTATCGCTTCGGCGATGGTGGCCCCTCATGCGAGGGCGCTGAGGACAACGACCTGATCCGCCGCGTTCTGTCGCGCAAGACGGTGCGGCGTTACAGCGACAAGCTCCCCAGCGAAGAACTGCTGGATCTTCTCACCGCCTGCGCGCTCAGCGCTTCCGCAAAATCGGACTTTCAGCAGGCCTCGACCCTGCGCCTTCGCGATCCGCAAAAGCGCGCGGCGATCGGCGCCCTGTTTCCGAGCATGCCCTGGATCGGCAATGCGCCTGTCTTCTTCGTATTCCTCGGCGACGCCCGGCGATTGCATCGCATCGGCGAGCTGCGCGGCAAGCCGGTCGAAAACGGCACGCTGGAAGGTTTCTTCAACGCCAGCATCGATGCGGCGCTGGCGATGCAGACCATGATCCTGTGCGCGGAGTCGAGCGGGCTCGGGGTCTGTCCGATCAGCGTGATCCGCAACGAGGCCGACAAGGTGGCCGAAATCCTCGGCCTCCCGGACCTGGTGTTTCCCGTCGCCGGGCTTTGTCTCGGTTATCCCTCGGCCGAGGGATTCGTCAGCCTTCGCCTGCCGCGCGAGGTGACCACGCATTCCGATCGCTACGACGATGGCAAGCTCGCGGCTGCGATCGACGACTACGACCAGCGCCGGCACGCGCGTCACGCCATCCCAAAGGACCAGCAGCGATCCACCGCCGAGTTCGGCGAGGCGAGCTTCTACGGCTGGTCGGAGGACAAGGCCCGTCAGGCGGCAAAGGCCGAAGGCGCGGCGTTTCCACCTTATCTGCGACGGCACGGCTTCAAGTTCGATTGATCTTTAGAAAAGGAGTCTCTTCATGACGACCGCCTCACTGACTTACGATCCGATCTCCAGGCGTCTCACCTTGGGCCTGGCCGCCGCCTTGCTGCTGCTGCCGCTCCTGGCCGGCGTATCGAAAGCGGCAAGCCTCGAGGAAATCAAGCAGCGTGGGTTGATCGTCGCGACCGAAGACGACTTCCGCCCCTTCGAGTTCGTCAAGGACGGCAAGGCTGTCGGCTTCGACAACGAGCTGATCGAAGATCTGAAAAAATACGCGCCGTTCGAGATCAAGCAGCAGATCCTGCCGTGGACCGGCATTCTCGCCGGCGTCAGCACCGGAAAATACGATGCTGCGATCACGGCGGCGATCATCACCAAGGAAAGAAAGCAATCGCTCGACTTCACCAGCCCGATTGCCGACGCCACTCATTATTATCTGAAGCGCAAGGACGACAAGAGCATCTCCTCGATCAAGGACCTGAACGGCAAGACGGTGGGCGTGCAGGCCGGCAGCGCGCTGCTGGCGCGGCTGCCTGAACTCGGCACCATGCTGGAGAAGGAAGGCGGCAAGCTCGGCAAGGTCGTCGAGTACACCTCCTATCCCGAGGCGTATCAAGACCTCGCGCTCGGCCGCGTCGATTACGTCGTCAACACCGTGATCAACCTGCAGACGCTGGTCGCCGAAAAGCCCGGCGTGTTCGAGTTGGGTCAGGCGGTCTCGGGCAAATCCTTCCCGGCCTGGGCCGTGGCGAAGGGCAACACCGAACTGCTCAATTTTCTGAACGGCTTCATCGCCAAGGAAAAGGAAAACGGGCGCTTTGCCGAGTTGCAGAAGAAGTGGTTCGGCGAGGCGTTTCCGAACCTGCCGATGCAATGGGATCCCGAGTTCTGACCAGAGCGCCCGGTGACCGGTCATGAGCGGGGCCGACCTGCTGGCTATCCTTCGCGGTGCCGGCGTGACAGTGTCGCTGTCATTTGCCGGCATCCTGATCGGCGCACCGGTCGGCCTTCTTCTTGCGATCGTGCGCTGGGCCGATGTGCCGATAGCGGCGCGGGTGGTCGCCCTCTATGTCAGCATCCTGCGTGCAACGCCGCTCGTCACCTTGCTGCTGCTGTTGTTCTTCGCACTCCCCAATATCGGGATCGCGATCGACCCGATCTCGGCGGCGATCCTGGCGCTGGTCATGAACACCGCCGCGTTCAATTGCGAAGTCTGGCGCGCCTCGCTGATGAATTTTCCCAGGGATCAGTATGAGGCGGCGCAGTCGGTCGGCATGAACGCGCTGCTGCGGTTTCGTCGCATCGTGCTGCCGCAGATCGTCCGCGTCAGCCTTCCCGGCCTCGTCAACGAGATGTCGCTGCTGATCAAGGTGACGCCGGTGCTTGCGGTCGTCGGCGTCGTCGATATCACGCGCGCCGCGGTGCGGATCGGCGCCGAGACCTACGATCCGTTGCCGCCGTTTCTTGTCGCGATCGCGCTCTACGCGCCGATCGTGTTCGCGCTGGTCTCGCTGCAGCGCTGGATCGAGCGGCGTCAGGTGCGGATGGAGGCCGCGGCATGATCCACGATTTCGGCATCGTCTGGGGCGAGCGTTCGCTGCTCTTGAGCGGACTGGCCAACACCACGATCCTGTCGCTATTGTCGGCGGTCGCTGCGCTGTTGATCGGCTTCATCCTGACGCCGGCGTTGATGTCGAAACGGCCGTGGCTGGCCTGGATCGTGCGCAGCTTTGTCGACGGCATGCGCTGCGTGCCGTTCCTGCTGTTCGCCTACATCGTCTATTACGGGCTTCCGTCGCTGGGCCTGCGGCTCGACAACTGGACCTCCGGGCTCGTCGCGCTGACGATCTACAACGCCGCTTACATGGCGGAAATCTTGCGCGGGGCCTGGGCGGCGCAGCCGCGCGAGCCGATCGAAGCGGGTGTTGCCTTCGGCTTTTCCAGTCTCGCGCTGTTTCGCCGCATCGTTCTGCCGCCGCTGCTACTCGCGGCGGGGCCCGTGATCGGCAACCAGATGATCCAGATCGTCAAGGACAGCGCCTTTCTCACCATCATCGCGCTGCCTGAGCTCACTCACGCCGCGGCCTCGATCCAGTCGCGGCATTATGTTCCGTTCGCGGCCTTCATCACGGCGGTGTTTCTCTATTGGGGCTTGTGCCTCGTGATCGAGGCGGCCGTCACCACGATCGATCGCATGGCAGCATCGAGGCGTTAAGGACCGCGATGAGAGACGTCACAAAAGTTCTCGACGTGGTCGGCATTTCCAAGCGCTTCGGCGATCTCGAAGTGCTGCGCGACATCTCGTTCCAGGTGCAAAAGGGCGAGACGGTCTGTGTCCTCGGCCCGTCCGGCTCGGGCAAGTCGACACTGCTACGATGTATCAACTGGCTCGAGCGCCCCGATGCCGGCCAGATCTACCTGAACGGCAAGGAGGTCGGTATCTCCGGCAGTGGCGTCGTCATGGGTGACCGCGAGTTGTCGCAAACCCGTACCCATATCGGCATGGTGTTCCAGCATTTTGCACTCTGGCCGCACCTGACGGTGCTGCAAAACCTGATGGAGGCGCCGGTCCAGGTGCAGAAGCGGCCCAAGGCCGAGGTGCGCGAGGAAGCACTCGCGCTACTCGCCAAGGTCGGTCTCTCTGACAAACGCGATGTGTTTCCGTCCAAACTGTCGGGTGGTCAGAAACAGCGCGTCGGCATTGCGCGGGCGCTGGCGATGAAGCCGGACCTGCTGCTGTTCGACGAGCCGACCAGCGCGCTCGATCCCGAACTCGTCGGCGAAGTCTTGGTCGTGATGCGCGAGCTCGCCCGCGAAGGCATGACCATGGTGATCGTGACCCACGAAATGGGATTTGCGCGCGAGGCCGCGACGCGAATTCTGTTCCTCGATCGCGGGCGCGTGGTCGAAACTAGCGCACCGGAGCAGTTTTTCTCCAATCCCGAAACCGATCGCGCGCGTCAGTTCATCCAGCGTTACGCCGGTGAGGCCGCAAGCAACCGGCGCTGAACAAGAAGCCTTCAACGGGAGTTCGCCAAGGGAGTTTGTCATGGACCCGATCTTTCACCTGCTCGCGGACGCGCCAAAGCCGGTCACGCCGTATAGCCACGCCGTCGAAGCGGGGCCTTTCGTTTTTGTCACCGGCCAGCTCGCCACCGATCCCGACGACGACAAGGTTCCGATCCCGCAGGGCATCGAGGCGCAGACGCGCAAGGTGATGGACAATCTGGCGCGCGTGCTCAGGGGATGCCGCATGACCTTCGCCAATGTCGTGTTTGCCCGCATCTATCTCACCGATTTCAATCGCGACTACGCGCCGATGAACGCGATCTTCTCGAGCCATTTTGCCGACGGCCGGCGGCCGGGCCGCACGACAGTCGGCGTCACCGCGCTGGCGCGCGGCGGCATTGTCGAGATCGACTTGATTGCGTTCAGGCCATGAGCGGAGCGATGAACAACCTGATCGAGATTCCAGCGCGGCGCGGCAAGGCGGCCTTTGTCGCGGCAGGGCAGATCGTGACCGTCATCAACACGCATGGCGAGCAGGTCGTCGATACCTGGGCCTTCAATCGCGCGGATATTTCCGAGTTCATGTCGAATGAACACACCCGCGCCCATAGTCTGCATCTCGTCCCGAAGCCGGACGACGTGCTGCGAACCAACAGGCGCCGGCCGATCCTCACTTTCGTGGAAGATACGTCCGGCGGCGTGCATGACACGCTGATCGCCGCCTGTGATCGCTATCGCTACGCCTTCTTGGGCGTCGAAGGACACCACGACAATTGCGCAGATAATCTCTTTGCCGGCATGGCCGAGCTTGGCCTGACGCCGGGCGAAGTGCCGAGCCCGCTTAATCTGTTCATGAACATCCCGTGGGGCGGCGACGGCACGCTGGCATTCGCCGCACCGCCGCGGCCCATACCGGGCGGTTACGTTCGCCTGCGCGCAGAGATGGATCTCGTCATCGCCTTTTCGGCCTGCCCGCAAGACATTCTGCCGATCAACGGCAAGGCGGGAAAGCCGGTCGAAGCTCATTTTACAATCGCGGACAGGAGTTGAACGATGGCGCAGACGGCGCAACAGATTGCCGAAAATCGCCGGCGCTACGAAGAGCTTCGCGCCGCGGGCCAGGATCAGACGCCAAAGGGTTTGCCTCAGCCGACGGCCCTGGATGGTGCGCCGATTGCGCCTGACGCCGTGATACATCGCGAGACGGTGCCGGCTGGCTGGTACACGACCTTGCTGCTGAAGCGGGGCGAAGGCTTGCGGATCGTCGACAACAGAGGTCACGCCAGCGTCTCGCTGCTCGCCTGGCGCGAGGAGGATCCGTCCGAGCGGATCAATTGCGCCGATACCATCAAGGTGCAATGGAGCGCCGCGATCTCGAAGGGCCGCGTGATCCTGTCCGACATGGGGCGCGTGGTGTTCTCGGTGATCGAAGACACCTGTGGCGCGCACGATCTTCTGGTCGGCGGTTCGACGCCGGCTTCCGTTCTCGCGACAACAGGCGCCAGCGGCCGCAACACGCAGGAGAATTTCCTCGCCGCCGTCTCCAAGGCTGGCCTCGGCGTGCGAGACATCCCCCCCTGCATCACCTTCTTCGCGCCGGTCGCGCTCGACGGAGCCGGACGCTTCCTCTGGAAAGAAGGCCGCAAGCGGGCAGGGGATTTCGTTGACCTTCGCGCCGAGATGAACCTGATCGTGGCCGCGTCGAATTGCGCGCACGCGCTCAATCCGTCGCCGTCGGCGGGCGGCGCCGTCACGCTGATCAAGCATCGCACGCCGGCCGCGCGATCAGACGATCTGTGCCGAACCGCCTCGCCTGAGGCCATGCGCGCTTTCGCCTTTACGGATCGGCTCTACGCCTGAAGGAGATCTGACATGACCGACGACGCAGCGGTTGCGAATTTGATCTACGCCTTCGACATTCCCGCGGAACGGCCGTGGTCGCGTGTCCTTAAGAAGGGGCAGACACTGCGGATCATCGACAGCGAGGGCCAACAGGCGGTCGATGCGCTGCTCTACTGCGCCGACGATCCCGCCGAGCGCTACAGCTCGCAGGACACGCTGCGTGTCCAGGGTTCCGCCTATATCGAGCTTGGCACGCGGCTGATGTCCAACAAGGGCCGGGTGATGGCAGCGATCACCGCCGACAGTTGCGGCCGGCACGATACGTCGGCGGGCTGCTGCTCTTGCGAAAGCAACGCCGTTCGCTTTGGCGAGGCGACCAAGTATCAGCACGCCTGCCGCGAGAATTTCATCATCGAGCTTTCAAGGCATGGGCTCACCAAGCGCGACATCGTCTCGAACCTGAATTTCTTCATGAACGTGCCGATCGATCCCACCGGAAATTTCACCGTGGTCGACGGCATTTCCGCAGCGGGCAACCATGTCGACGTGACGGCGGAAATGGACGTGCTGTTCGTGATCTCGAACTGCCCGCAGGTGAACAATCCCTGCAACGGCTTCAATCCGACGCCGATCCGGGTCGAGATTCGCGACGCGCCGCCGTTATAGGTCTCTTAACCTTGTTGCTTAGCATTTCCGTAAAAGCTTAGCGTTATGTCTCGCTCCAGCGCTGCGAGAGAAGCCCGCACGTTATCTATCCAGAACGGTTCGTTTGGACAGAAAGCGGGGCCCGGCGTGAAAATCATCCTCGAATTTTTGAAAGACGAAACCGCCGACACGGCCATCGAATATGGCCCGATTTCGGCTGGTACTTCGCTTGCGATCATTGCGGCTGTGAATGGATTGGGCGGGAAGCTCAATACCAGGTTCTCTTCGATCAACAGTTCGCTCAAATAATTTCTGGCGCGTCGTTCCCGCAAGATGCGTCCGGAAACAGACCCCCGCTTGCTTGCCGCGTGTCCCCCCGCTCGCGCGCGCAGGCGGGGGTCTGTTCATTGGACGCTGTGGCGGGGCGCGCATAGTTAACGCCGACGAAATTTCTCGCTGAAACTTGGGCCGAACGGCGAAACGGCGTTGCAAGTTCGGGTTTGTATGATGCGCGCTGAATACGGTGGGGCCACGGCCTTCATTGATCGCGAAATAGCAATAAAGCGGGGAAAACCATGCGCGGGCTGATTCTGACTTCGTCTATTGTGTTGATGCTTTCATTCGCCTCGAGCTTTGCGGGCGCAGGCCCCAGGGTCATCCAGGTCGATCCGGCGGCTGAAGCAGTGCCTCCGGGTTTCGAGACCTATCGCGGCTACATCTACGATATGTCCGAATACGTCGACCGCAAGGACAAGGAGGAGATTGTCGGGCTTCTGAAGAAGCAGCTCGATATCGTCGAGGACTCCGGCCTTAGCCCGAAGGTGATGCAGTTCTTCCACACGGTGCCGATCATCGCCAGCGAGATGGGCTGCACCGACTTCGGACCGCCGATCGCCTGCTATAGTTCGATACGTCAGGAAACGTCGGCGCGCGACCACACCTTTACGGTTTGGGACCCCAAGACCATGAGCTGGAGCAACCCGAATTTCGTTGACCTGGCGGCTGACGCCGGCACCGGCGTCATCAGGTTCCGCCCGATCATGCTGAAACACGCCGAAGACCCGGTCATGCTGCACGAGCTGCTGCATGCCTATCACCACAAGCTGATGGGCAGCGGTTTCGATAACCTCGGCATCAAGGCGATGTACGCCAAAGCCGTGAGCACGAACGCCTTCCCCAAGGACGAATACGTGATGACGAACGCGCACGAGTTCTTCGCGGTGACCGCGAGCGTGTTCCTGGCCGGCAAAGGAGCCCTTTCCGAGCCGAAGACCCGTGCGGCTTTGAAAGAGAAGATGCCGAAATATTACAAGTTCCTGGTCGAGCTGTTCGGTTTCGATCCCGAGCCGTCGGCAACGCCGGTGGCGGAGACGGCGAAGCCCGTGGAAGCGGCCGCAACGGCCCCGGCGAACGGCACCTGACATAGCGCGCCAGCGATCAACCGCGTCATGCCCGGCCTTGCGCCGGGCATTTGCGTTTTGGAGTCTTGCCAGACGAGACGTCGGGCTCATTCGATCTTGATATCGGCGGACTTGACGACCTTTCCCCACTTCTCGGTCTCGGCCTTGATCATGTCGCCGAACTCCTTGGGTGACGCGATCAGCGGCGCGCCGCCAAGTTCAGTCAGACGCTTTTTGACTTCGGGCTCCGCCAGCACCTCGTTGATCTCGTGATTGAGCCTGGCGATGATTTCCGGCGGCGTCTTGGCCGGCGCGCCCATCCCGAACAACGCACTCGCTTCATAGCCGGGAACGGTCTCGGCAACGGTCGGCACGTCAGGCAGTTCAGGCGATCGCTCTGCCGTGGTCACGGCGAGCGCGCGCAGCTTGCCGCCGCGGATGTGCCCGATGATCGAGGGCATGTTGTCGAACATCACCTGGACGCGGTTGCCCAACAGGTCAGTCGTGGCGGGAGCTGCGCCCTTGTAGGCGACATGCAGCATCTTCGCGCCCGTCATCGCCATGAACATCTCACCGGACAGATGCACCGACGTGCCGTTGCCAGATGATGCGAGGTTCACCTTGCCGGGATTGGCTTTCACATAGGCGATGAATTCCGCCACCGTCCTGGCCGGCACCTCATTCGCCACCGTCATCACGTTGGGCACGCGAAGGAAGCTCGCGACCGGCGCGATATCCTGGACGAAATTGAAGTTGAGGTTGGCATAGAGCGAGGTGTTGATGAAATTGGCCGGGTTCACCAACAGCACCGTGTAGCCGTCAGGGTCGGCGCGCACGACGGTCTCGGTGCCGATATTGTTGCCGGCGCCGGGCTTGTTCTCGACCACGAATTGCTGGCCGAGCCGCTCCGACAGCCGCTGGCCGATCAGGCGCGCGATGATGTCGGTCGAACCGCCCGCCGGGTAGCCGACGATGAAGCGTACGGGCCGGGTCGGATAATCGGCTGCGGACACCGGACCTGACGGAAGGACAAAGGCAAAAAGGCTGAGTATGAACCAGGCCATTGCGGTGCGGCGGAGCGGCATTTCGTTCTCCCAGAGGCGTCGAAGTTCTTCGAATTTCGATCTTGTTGAGCGAGAGGTGATCTGCTTTTTAACAAGCAAAATCTGGCGCGGCTAGCTCTGCGCCGTGACCGGCGAATGCGACGAAAGGACTGCCGATGAAGGTCAATGCGCTCGATCATATCGTGATCAATGTCGCCGACGTGGCGCGTTCGGTCGACTGGTACCGGAAGGTCCTCGGCATGGAAGTGAAGGTGTTCGATCCCGGTCATGGCAAGCCGGTCAGGACGTCGCTGGCGTTCGGCCGGCAAAAGATCAACGTGCGGCCGCGCGGTGCCGACAAGGTCGAGTGGTTCACCGCCGATCACGAAATGCCCGGCAGCGATGATCTATGCTTTCTCACGTCAAGCGCGCCGGACGAGGTGGTGGCGCATCTGAAGGCGTGCGGCGTCGCGATCGAAGAGGGCCCGGTCACCAAGCAGGGTGCCCGCGGCCCGCTGCGCTCGGTCTATTGCCGCGATCCCGACGGCAGCCTGATCGAGATTTCATCCTACGAGAGCTAGAGCGCCGGTCAACGTCAACGCGAGCGGCTGTGCGACGCGCAGCCGCTTGTCTATGCCTGATACTTGTAACGTCTAGTGGTGCAGTCTGTAGCAGTGCCCACCGCCACGATGCCTGACACGCGCGCGGCAGGCATCCATCGTCGAAAACGAGCAGTCAGGTTCTCCCGCAGCCGTCGCTCCTCTTAGCTGCATGCAATACTTGGCGGCATTGGCAGAGCCTTGAGGACAAAGAACAAAGCCAATCGAGAGAAGCAACAAGGCAAGCACCAGCTTTGGACGCAACATATCACCCTCCGTTTCGCCCCCTGCTCCAAGACTGCCCGCTCCCGTTTTTTCTCTCGGGCTTTTGCGGTTCCACTCTCACCACGAGACTGCAGAACGCGTTCGCCGTTCGAAGGTTGCTAAATTTCCGGGCCTTTTGGTCTAATCTTGCTACGGGTCTCGTCAGCAGCTATTCGCGCGTACCCCGGCGATCGTCCTGGGCTATTTGTGACACTTGCCGGTGCCGGTATCGCACGAATTTCCGGCATGGCAAAAATGATAGCGGCCTGAAGTACCTGCGTGACATTCGCAGGTTTTGACGGTCACCGTTCCCTCGGCGCAGGGCGGGAAGCGCTTGAACTTGATCGCCGCAGATGCGGGCTCGATCACCAGAAAAGACAAACCGAGAAGGACGAAAACAAGCGGGAAAAATCTCATGGCCCGTTCCTGCTGTTCAATCGCGGCTCGAAAACCGCTCCCGGCCGCGGCCTCTTGACGCCATTCAACGCCCGGTGGTGCGCTAAGGGTCCAAGTCTGGCGGCGCCCTCATGCAGCCGTCGGCCGCCAGCGCAGTTGCCGCCCGACCAGGACGCCGACGACAAGTAGATTAAGCAGGTTGAGGCCGATGCCGGCCGTGAACGCCGGCGCGTAATAGCCGAAACGATCGTAGAGCAGGCCCGCGACCCAGCTCCCGGCGCCCATGCCGCCTGCGGTGAACAAGAGCAGTAACGGGATTCTCCAGGACGCTTCCGACGGCGGAAACAGTTCGCGCGCCGCCAGCACATAGGCCGGGATGATCCCGGAAAAGCCGAGACCGAAGATCGCGGTGACCGTGAAAAGGCCGACCTCGTTCTGGGTGAGCAGGAAGGCCGTCATCGATGCGACCTGCCACGTCGATCCGATCAGGACGGTCTTGAGACCGCCGATCCGGTCGGAGATCGCGCCCCAGACCTGCCGGCTCATGAAGGCGGTGCCGAGCAGCACCGACAGCATCAGCGCGCCGACGGAGCGGCTGATGCCGAGGTCGCTGCAGAACGCGACCAGATGTCCCTGCGGCATCGCCATTGGCATGCAGCACAGCACGGCGGCGCAGCACATCATCGCAAACACCAGATTGGGCGGCCAACCAAGGACGCGCGATCTCTGCGCGCCGGTTGCCGACGTCAGCGGATGCGGAGATTCGGGCGGCCTGCGGAAGTAGATCGCGGCAACTGGAACGATGACGAGCATCTCGGCCAGCGCGTACCACAGCATCGATTGCCGCCAGCCAAAACTGGCGACCGCGCGTTCGAAGATCGGGGGCCAGAACGCGCCGGCGAGATAACTGCCGCTCGAGATCAGCGCCAAGGCCGAGCCGCGCCGTCGGTCGAACCAGCGGCTGACATAGACGTATAAGGGGGCATTGATGCCGCCAATTCCAACGAGGCCGATGAACAGGCCGTGGCCGACCCACAGCGGCCACGGCGCTCCGAACGTCGAAATGACGAGGCCAAGCGCGATCATCACCGAGCCGGTGATTACGGTCGCGCGCGTCCCGACACGGCTCGCGATCTGCGACATCAGAATGCCGCCAAAGCCCGAGCCGAACCAAGCCAGTGCCGTCGCGAGCGCCGGAACGGACCGCGACCCGCCGACTTCGGCCGCGATGTCCTTCAGCGCAACGGTCGTCATCCAGGCCGCGCCAAAGGACATGGCCAACACGAACAACGCTGCCGACGCAACGGCCCAGGAAGATTTGGTCTCGATGGAAACGGGAGATTGCAGCATGGGTGAGCAGAAACTCGGCCTCTGCGATCCGTTGTCACAGATCGCTCGAGGTTTCACCACCCACACCGACGAGGGGCAGCTCTTCTTGCTGCAATGCGCAATTAGCGCTGGGGCATTTGGCGCCGATATATGACCGATTGATCCGAACTGCTTCGCCGTCATTGCGAGGAGCGATAGCGACGAAGCAATCCAGAGCTTTTTTCTGAAACTGGATTGCTTCGCTTCGCTCGCAAATGACGTCTAGGTGCTAGAGCGCCTTAGTACGCGCCGAACGTCACCGGCCGGAAGGCTTGCAACAGGTGCACGTCGAGCTTGCCTTCCATCTTTTCCATGGTCGCGAACGCCTTGGCATGGGTGAAGGGCACGCGATAAGGACGCTGCTCGATCAGCGCGGCATAGATGTCGACGATCGTCGTCAGCCGCACGATGTCGCTGATCTCATTGGCGCTGAGGCCCTCGGGATAGCCGGTGCCGTCGAGAAATTCGTGGTGATGCAGCACGACGTCCAGCATCTCAGGCGGGTAGCCGCCCTGCGCCGCCAGCGCGTCGTAGCCGAGACGCGGGTGCTTGCGGATTTCGTTGGTCTCGGTTTCGTCGAGCAGGCCCGGCTTGTCGAGGATTGCCGTCGGGATGAACGCCTTGCCGACGTCATGCAGCAGCGCCGCGCGCACGAGGCGCCGCTGGTCGTCCTCGCGCATGCCCAGATGCTGCGCGAAGGCCACCGCAAAGCCGGTCACGAACAGGCAGTGACGGAAGCTGTCGGCATGATGGCAGCCGACGGTCGTCAGCCATTCCCTCAAGGAGGAATGCTTGATGGCCTTCAGGATCTTGTTCTCGGCCTGCACGACGTCGCTGAAACGCAAGGGCTCGCCGGCGGGCAATTTGTGGAAGATCTTGATCATCACGTCATGGGCAGCCTCGACCCCGCGGTTCAACGTCTTGCCGCGTTCGGTCGCGTCAAAACCCTGGCTGTCGGGGAAGGCGGCGCGGATGCGTTGCAGGATGCCGGCCGCGTCGAACGGGCGCGCGATCGTATCGGTGGCGCCAAGCGCCCAGGCCTGCATCGTGCCGTGGTGAAGCGCATCCGACAGAACGAACAGGCGCGGCATCGAGCGGTAGGATTCATGCCGCAGCTTGTTGCGGACGCGCTGCACGCTTTCGGCAGAACGCAGATTGATATCGACCACGATGCCGGAGATCTGATCGGCCGGCGCGTCGGGAAGGTCCGCCGTCGAAATGGAGTGAACCTCGCTGACCGATTGAAGAATGCGTTCCAGCTCGCGGCTTTGGTCTTGATTATCGGACGCGAGCAGCAGTTGGCGCGTCGGGGCTTCGGCTGACATGGACCCTTCCTCGATCGGGGCGTTTGATTACCCGCAACCTAACCGAGAACACATTCCCCGAGGCTTAAGAGAAATCATGAATGGGCGCCTTTTCTGGAAGCTAAAATTTGAAGTATCGCCCGTCCGGCAACAAAAAAGACGCCGGAGGGATACTCTCCGGCGGCTTTTACTGTCTTCGCGATTAGAAGGCCTTACGCCTTCATCCCCGCCTTGACCGCGGCTGCGGTGATCGGCAGCGAGCGCACGCGGGCGCCGCAAGCGTTGAAGATCGCGTTGCCAACCGCAGGCGCAACCACCGTCACCGCCGGTTCGCCGACGCCCGTGGCGTGATCGCCATTGGCGATGACGTGCACGGCGACTTCCGGTGCCTGGCTCATCCGCATCGGCGTGTAGCTGTCGAAGTTGGTCTGTTCCAGACCGCCGTCCTTCAGCGTCGCCTTTTCGTAGAGCGCCATCGACAGACCCCACAGCGCCGCGCCCTCAGCCTGGGCACGCACGTTGTCGGGATGCACTTGCGTGCCAACGTCGGTCACGATGGTGAGCTTCTTCACCTTGACCTCGCCGCTGGGCGCGACCGCAACATGGGCCGCGCAGGAGGTCCAGCTTGCCGTTGCGCGTTCCTGCGAGGAGACGCAAGCCAAGCCGATACCTTCGCCCTTCGGCAATGTGGTGCTGCCGTAGCCGGACAGGCCCATCGCCGTCAGTAGCGTGTTGCGCAGCCGCTGCGCGCCGCCATTGTTGGCGCCCTTGCCATCGAGCAGGGCGATCCGGAATTGTGCCGGATCCTTGCCCGCGGCATTGGCGAGTTCGTCGATCATGCTTTCGACCGCCCAGAAGGTCCATCCCGGAGCGACCGACCGCAGCTGGCCAGAGGGCGTAGCGGTCTGGGCCATCTCGTTGAGGATGGCGCGGACATTGTGATTGGGCACGGAATAGAAGAAGTCCGCGCCGTTCACCGTGAACGCGTCAAGCGCGCCCTTCTTGTCGACCGAAGGCGACAGGAAGGCGGGAATGCCCCAACGTTTTGTCGGCCAGGCCGCGACCACGTCGTGGTTCATCGCGATCAGCTTGCCGTCGCCGTCCAGACCAGCTTTCACTTTCTGGTAGGTGAGCGGCCGCGTGAAATCCATCTGCATGTCGTGTTCACGCGTGTAGATGATCTTGACCGGCTTGCCGACGGCTTTCGACGCCTGCACGGCCGGCACCAGCATGTCGCCCTCGAGACGCCGGCCGAAGCCGCCGCCGAGCCACTGCTGATGCATCACAACGAACTTCGGATCGACCCCGGCGGCGCCGGCCGCGATGGCGCCGGAGCGCGTCGCGAACTGGTTGCCGGTGTAGACGTGCCAGATGTCGCCCTTCTGCTCGGCCGCCGCCGTCATCGGCTCCATCGGCGCATGGATGTTGATGCTGGTGGTGTATTCCGCCTCCAGCACCTTGGCCGCCGTACCAAAGGCAGCGGCCGTATCGCCATCCTTGACGAAGAAGAAGCCGGAATCGTCGAGGCCCTGAAGCCGCTTGGCTTCAGCCACGATCGATTCGCTCGACAGCTTGGCATTCGGACCATTGTCGTAGGTGATCTTGAGAGCCGCCGCCGCCTTGGTCGCTGCGGCATAGTCTTTGGCGACCGCGACCACCCATCCGGTCGTCGTTGTGGTCTTGTCGTCGAGGGTGACGGCCTGGATGAAGCCCGGCACCTTCTTCGCGGCGCTGTCGTCGACCGATTTCACCGTGGCGCCGTAGCGCACCGGCGGGGTGACCACCTTGCCGTAGACCATGCCCGGCAGCATGACGTCGATGCCGTACTTGGCCGTACCGTTGGTCTTCATGGGGATGTCGAGCTGCGGCACCGAGACGCCGACCATGGTGTACTGGTCGGGGGTCTTCAGCTTGATCGCCTTGAGATCGTCGGCGCTGAAGGTCTTGGTGGCCTTGCCGCTCTTGACGATTTCGGCGAATGACACCGACTTCTTCGACTTCGGATCCGTGATCGTCGAGTTTCGTACGACCAGCTTGTCGGCCGGTGCGCCCAGCATGGCCGCGGCGGCTTCCGTCAGAGCGATACGCCCCGCGGCGCCCGCGCGGCTCATCGCATCGAAGTTCATCATGGTGCTCCAGCTGCCGCCGGTCACCTGCGCCCCTAGCACGGGGTCGTTGTACTTCGGATCGTTGGAGGCGAGCTGAACCCGCATATCCTTCCAGCTGGCGCCGAGTTCTTCGCAGACGATCTGCGCCATGGTGGAGGCGATGTGCTGGCCCATATCGGCCTTGCCGCTGGTGACGGTAACGATGCCATCGGGTGCGATCGAGTACCACACGCTGGGATCGAAATTGCTGGCGGCGGCGAAAGCCTGATCCGCACCGAGCATGCCGGGAACGGCGGAATAGCCGAGCGCGAGGCCTGCGGCGGCGGAGCCGACGAGGAAGGAGCGGCGGCTGAGATCAGCCGGCTCACTTTGGGTGACTTTCACGTGCGAATTCATGTGGCCCTCCGCTCGGTTCCGGTGCTGGAGGCGGTGCGCATGTCGGCAGCTGCGCGCATGATTGCCTTCTGGATGCGCGAATAGGTCATGCAGCGGCAGAGATTGCCGTCCATGTGCGCGACGACTTCTTCCTTGGTGGGGTTGGAATTCTTCGCGAGCAGCGAGGCTGCCTGCATGATCTGGCCGGACTGGCAGTAGCCGCATTGCGGCACCTGCTCGGCGATCCATGCCTTCTGCAAGGGATGATCGCCCTTGGCGGACAGACCTTCGATGGTGGTGATCTTCTTGCCGACCGCATCGCTCACCGCTGTCTGGCAGGAGCGTACGGCCTCGCCGTTGATGTGAACGGTGCAGGCACCGCAAAGTCCGGCACCGCATCCGAACTTGGTCCCGGTCATCTGCAATTGCTCGCGGATGACCCAAAGCAGCGGCGTATCATTCGCCGCCTCGACGGACATATTCCGCCCATTGATGTTGAGATTAGGCATGGCTTCTTTCCCTGCCGGTGTATGAAACCGCTTACGGCGGAACTCATTTTTTTCTTGTTGAGACGGCGCCCACCGGGCCGGCGCCGGGAACAGAGAATGCTAGCGATCCTCCCGTGAGGCAACGAAAATCCGCTCGGGGTCGTCAAACCTTGGTTGTGCGTTGCGGCAGTATGCTTGTCATAATTTTACAAGCCGGAATATTCGGGCAAAGAGAACCCGGCGAGGCGGATCAAAGTGGGAGCCGCAAGGCGATGTCGGCATCGCGTGCCGATGGACAGGTGGTTTTGCGCGGCCCAATGCCTTCGCATAGATTGGGCCGGGCTTCAGGTGATAAAGGACAGGTAGATCGTGGGACACGACATCAAATTGACCGCCTCGGATCATTTTCAACTGGGCGGCTATCGCGCCGATCCGGCGACACCGGCGAAAGCGGCGGTGGTCGTGATTCAGGAGATTTTCGGCGTCAATCACCATATTCGTTCGATATGCGACCGTCTCGCCCGCGAGGGCTATGTCGCGGTCGCCCCGTCGATCTTCGACCGCAGCGAGCCGAACTTCCAATGCGGGTATTCGCCGGATGAGGTCGCGCAGGCGCGCAAATTCATCGCTAGTCCGGATTGGGCGGCGATGCTGCGCGACACCCAGGCGGCGATCGATGCCGTCAAGGACGTCGGTCCCGTGGGTATCATCGGCTTCTGTCTTGGCGGCAGCGTCGCCTATGGCGCGGCGACAAAGCTCTCAGGCCTGAAAGCGGCAATCGGCTATTATGGTGGGGCGATCGTTCGCTTTGCCGACGACAAACCGACGGTGCCGACGCAACTGCATTTCGGCGCAAAGGACGCCGGCATTCCCTTGAGCGACGTCGAGACCATTCGCGCCAAGCGACCCGAGGTCGAGATCCATGTCTACGAGGGTGCGCAGCACGGCTTTAACTGCGACGAACGGGGAAGCTACGACAAGGCAAGCGCCGACATCGCCTGGCCGCGCGGCCTGGAATTCTTCGCGAAGCATTTGCGCTGACTGTCATTGCCGGGCATAGCCGTTCGAAGAACGGCGTCGCTTCCGCACGCCTATGCCCGGCAATCCATCGTTCAGAAGAAGATCATTCTTGATGGATGCGCGGGTCAAGCCCGCGCATGACGGACGACTCAAAACCACATCTTCCCGCCGAGGACGAGGTCGCGTGGGATGACGGTCGCATGCGCGGCCTCAGCCTCAATGACGCGAACATATGAACGGCGTGTCGCTTTAGACCAAGGAGAGGTCGCCTTGGTCCAAGCCTGATCGTCGCCGGCATAGTTACTCAACCATTGTGACACCGGAGCCATTCAATCAATTACGGGAAACCGCCTTGTGAACGGGTTTGGTTTTTCGGCGCTGCAGTTTTCGACCGAAGAGTTCCCGGACAACGAGCGGCTTGCGATGCTGCGCGAGCACTATGGGCGCACCGTACTCAAGGCTGAAATCGAAATCACGAAAGACGTGCCGTTCGAGGCCCGCATCGAATCCCATATCCTGCCCGACCTGCACCTTCTTTCTGGCACGCTGTCGCCGGCCCGCATTACGCGGACCCGCGCGCAGATCGCCGATGGCGACGATCATTTTGCGCTGGTCGTCAGCCGAACCAACTCCATTGCGGTGACCTCGCGGGGCCGCGAGGTGCTGTTGCAGCCCGGCGATGGTGTGGTCACGAGCAGCCAGGACGTCACGACGTTTGAGCGCATCTGCAAGGGAGATTCATTCTCATTGCGTGTTCCTCGCGCGGTTTTGGCGCCGCTGGTCGTCAACGTCGATGACGCCGCTATGCGGCTGATCCCGTGCGAGTCGGGGGCGCTGCAGTTCCTCAAGACCTACGCAGCCGCGGTGATGGACGAGAAGGCGCTGTCGGACTTGTCCTCACGGCAAATCGTCGCACCTCATATTCACGATCTGCTGGCGTTGACGCTTGAAGGGCCGCGCGACGTTGCGGAAATCGCGAAGGACCGCGGCGTGAAGGCGGCGCTGTTGCAGGCGGCAAAGACCTATGTCGTCAACAACTCCTCTCGCCAGGATCTCTCGATCGGATCGGTCGCGGCTCATCTCGGCGTGACGCCGCGCCATCTGCAGCGGCTATTCGAAAACGAGGGTACGACCTTTTCCTCCTTCCTGCTCTGCCAGCGCCTCACGCGCGCCCATCGCATGCTGTGCAAGCCGCAATTTGCGGGACGGTCAGTCAGCGCGATCGCTTATGATGCCGGTTTCGGCGATCTCTCCTATTTCAACCGGTGTTTCCGCCGGTTCTACGGCGTGACGCCGAGCGATGTCCGAAACGGCAATACAGGCGGTGCTGCGACGTGATGGTTCGGCAGCATTCGAATGCGCGGACGTTATAGCCGTTCGCATATGTCGCGATCATAATGCTGTCGCCGAACTGCATCAGTCGATCACAAAGCGCGTCTCGTCGTTTCCGGCCAAGTGGCCGTCGTTCTGGTCCAAGCTTTCGCATCTCCCGCTCCGTAAGTCTTCGCCCATCGAATCCGGGTCCAGCGCGCCCTCGTGTCCTCCAGCATGGAGGATGCGGGTGGGCTCGCGGGGCCGAATGGCTGGGGAATGAGATGACTGGGAATGTCAGGGGTTTTGCGGCAACGCGCTCGGTGTTGCTGTCGGTGCGGTTTCTGGTGCCGGTTTTGCTGGCGCCGCTTGCCGCCTTCAATCCGGCGCTGGCCGCCAACAATTGCACCGCGCCGGGCGGCGGCCCGGCCAGTCCCAACGGCGGCAACCCCAGCACCAACATCACCATCACCTGCACCGGCACGACCAGCAACGCCAATAACAATGTTGGTTTCGGCACCACCAACGACACCGGCAATACCTACAACATCCAGTCGCAGGCCTCGGTCAGCGGAGACTTCGTTGGTCTTCAGCTCGGTCAAGGCACGGTCAACGTCGCCGCGAAGGGGTCGATCACGGGGACGTCCACCGACGGAATTACCGGCAACGGCGCGTTAACGTTGACGAATTCCGGATCGATTTCGGGTGGGTTTCGCGGCGTTGACATCGGCCAGAACACGCTCACTTTGACCAACGCGAGCGGGGCAAGCATTAGTGGCGCCGGCGGAGCAGTCATCGGTCGGACTGTTAATGTCCTGGCTAACGACGGTACACTTTCGGCCTCCACTGGCGCGATCGCCGTCGAGGGCACAGATACCGTCACGATCACCGCCAATACCGGCAAGATATCAGTGACCGATGCCAGCGGTAACCTGAGTGGAAAGGCAATTTTGGGCGGCGGCTCGCTCACCATCTCGAGCAATACCGGGACCATTTCGGCCGACACTGCAATTTTTTCCAACGGCGACGCTAACATCAACAACGGAGCGACTGGCCAGATCAACGGTGCGACGAACGCCATCACGGCCGACGGCGTCGCGACCGTTGCGAACGCGGGTACGATCTCGACGGTGGATGCGACGACCGGCGCGCCGATCGCCGGCAGCAAGGCCATTTTGGGCAACAACGGCGTCGTCATCAGCAGTAACACCGGCAACATCATCGGCGACACCGCGATTTTCTCGGGCGGCGACGCCAACATCAACAATGGAGCGACCGGCCAGATCAACGGTGCGACAAACGCCATCAGGGCGCTCGGCGTCGCGACCATCGCGAACGCCGGCACCATCTCCGCGAGCGGTAATAGAAGTGCTGCTATCGATGGCGACACCGTCGTCATCACCGGAAATAGTGGAAATATCTCGGGAACCGGCAACGGCATTAATGCGGGTACGAACGTCACGATCCTGAGCAATACCGGGACGATCTCGGGCAACTTTGCGGTTGGTTCCGACAGCGGCACTGGCAACATTACCAACAACGTGGGCGGCCGTATCATCGGCGGGGCGTTCGGCATCAACATTAACGGTGGGACGATCGTGAACGCCGGCACCATTTCGGGTAATGTCGGCGTCGAGTCCTCTGGTCCCATCGTCATCACCAACTCCGGCACGATCAAGAGCACGGCCGGCGCGACCGGCATGGCGATTCAACTTTCCGGCGATGGCGACACGCTCAACGTCAAGAAGGGCTCGCAGATTGTCGGCCAGGTTGATTTCGGCGACGGTCACGACGTCGTCAACGTGGACTCGACCGCGCCACAGGCGCCCAAGGGTGTCTCGACACTGTCGCGCGCGACCAGCGCCGTGGTCGACGCGCTCAAGCAGCAGTTCGTGAACGCCGAGAATGTCGTCGTCAACATCATCGGCAGTGCGACCGGTTCCGGTCAGCCGACCGTCACCGTCAACGGCGTCACCGCCGCGCTCGATCCCACCGCATTGTCGCAGCAGGACCGCGCGCTGATGGATTTTACCGGCGGCATGTCGTCGATGGTGCAAGGCCGCCTGAGTGGCTCAGGCAACGTGCAGTCGGCGAGCTATGCCCTGGAAGACGCCCACGCCGAGATGTTCTCCAAGTCGCCGGCGGCAACCTGGAGCCCGAAGGTCAATGTCTGGTCGAGCATGTTCGGTGCGGTGCGCAGTCAGGGCGGTACGGATACGACGCTGGATTCGTCTTCAAGCGCGTTCGGCGGCGCCATCGGAGTCGATCGCCGCATTGCGCCGAACTGGCTGGTCGGCGTGTTCTTGGGCGGCGGCAACGGCACACTGAACGTCTCGCTCGCCTCGCAGAAGATCGATACGGACTACGTCTCCGGCGGCGTCTACAGCCGCTTCGAATGGGGCCAGCAGTTCGTCGATACGACGCTCCAGGTCGGCGGCATGAACAACCATTCCAGCCGCCTGGTGCAGAACAACGTCTCCGGCGGGCTCGATCACGCCACCGCCAGCTACAACGGCTGGTTCGTCAGCCCCGAGATCGCCTACGGCTACCATATCAATCTCGGCAACGCCGCCATGGTGACGCCGATTGTTCGCGCGCGCTACGTCGCCGGCATGTTCGACGGCTTCAACGAAGCAGGCTCGGTGCAGACGCTCTCGATCGGCAGCCGCACGCTGCAGGATTTCGAGGAGCGGGGCGAGGTCGAGTTCTCGAAGATGGCGAATTTCTTCGGCGCCGAGCAGCCGTTCAAGCTGTTCTTCCATGGCGGCGTGATCGCCTGGCAGCGCGCGGGTGATGCCACGGTCAATGCGGTCTTGATCGGCCAGAGCCTGTCGTTCGTCACGCCCGGCAAATCGAACGCGGTCGGCGGCGTCGCCGGCGTCGGCTTCGATCATCAGATCCGCCCCAACATCGCGCTGTTCGGCTCGGTTGAAGGGACCTTCATGTCGGACGAGAGCCGCCTCGTCACCGCCAAGGGCGGCCTGCGCGTCGCGTTCTGAGAGAAATGATGATCCCCCACACCGTCATTGCGAGCCAGCGGGTCGCGCGCCCGACGACAGGCTCGGCGAAGCAATCCAGACCTTGAACTGAAGAAGAACCGGATTGCTTCGTCGCTTCGCTCCTTGCAATGACGCCCCGGTGGATATGTCATGCTGATCGTTCTCAAGATCCTTGCAGCCTGGACCGCCGTCTCTGTGGTCTCCAGCTTCGCCGTCGCACCAGCGCTTTCGCGCCGGATCCGCGAGGTCAACTTTCCTCCGGAAATGGACGGACCGGCAGATCGCTATAGCCCGGACGCTACACCGCCGGAGAGAATGGGCGAGTGATCTTTGTTTCACCTCTCCCCGCGTGCGGCTGCGGGAAGAGGTCGGCGCGCCAGCGGGTCATGCGAATGCGCACTCGATGGCAAGCGCCGGGTGAGGGGAGTCTCCGCGATTCCAGCTCCTCGTGGTGATCCCCCTCACCCCAATCTTCCCAGCGCGGGCTTTTGCGCGTCGCGGGCAACGACCGCAAGGCAGTCAATATCCACGGTCGTCATGGCCGGGCTTGTCCCGGCCATCCACGTCTTTGGCGCCCCCGGTCATAAGAAAGTCGTGGATGCCCGCGCATAGGCGAGCGGAAGCGACGCCGTTCTTCGAACGGCTATGGCCGGTCATGATGACATGAAGGCATTGCCACCTTCAAAGCCGACGAAAAATCCTGTCGCCAAATTGCATCATCTGATCACGAAGGGCAGCCAGGTCGTTTCTGTCCATACAGACGTCGTCCTCGTCCAAGCGCCAGGTCGCCGTTCTCCCTAGTTTCCGCACCGTCGAATCTGGGTCGCGCGCCGCGTCCTCCGAGCGGAGGGGGCGAGTGAATCCGCGCGGTCGGATGTCGAGAGGGCAAAGCGATGCGCGCATCAGCGCCGCCGTTTGGATTGGGGAATGACATGAGTTTGAAAGTCAGCGGTTTCATCGCAACACGTTCGGTGCTGCTGTCAGTGCGTTTTCTCGTGCCCGCGTTGTTGGCACCGCTTGCGATGGTCAACCCGGCGCAGGCAGGCTCGAACGGCTGCACCCTGCCGGGTGGCGGACCCGCGAATCCCAACGGGATCAGCAACGCGACCATCACCTGCTCCGGCGCGACCACGAACGCAAGCAGTGCCGGCAGGGGTTTCGGCACCGGCTTCGACAACGGCAACACCTACAACATCCAATCAGGGGCCTCGATCACCGGAGATAACATTGGCCTCAATATGGGCTCAGGCACCGTCACCATCGGCGCAGGCGGATCAGTCACGGGCGGTACCGGCGCCAACTCGATCGGGCTCCAGACGGTCGACCTTGGCGGCGTGACGCTGACGAATGCCGGACACATTTCCGGCGGCGCCATCGGGATCAACGGCACTCAAAGTGCGGCCAACACTCCCGACATCACCTTGACCAACCAGAGCGGTGGTCTCATCGAGGCGACCGGCGCCAATCTGGCCTTTAATGCCTCCGCCGTAGCGATCTCATCGATTGGTACCGTCAACATCCTGGCCAATGACGGGACGATCCGGTCGCCCTCGCTTAACAGTAACAGCATCGCCATCGGTGCGGGCGACGTCACCATCAAAAGCAATACTGGCCAAATCAGCGCCGTGTCAGTCGGCATTGCGGCCGTCGAAAGCGTCGATGTCACCGGCAACACCGGGAGAATTTCGGCTATCACCGGCGCTGGCATCCAGGCCGATGTCGTCACGGTCACCGGCAACACGGGCGTCATCTCAGGCGGGACGTTCGCCATCGACGCCGCCAGCTCAGCAACGATCACGAATGGCCACGGCGTCATTGGGGGGGAAGACGTCGCCATCGGCAGCTCCGCGACGACGCTGGGAAACACCATCACGCTCGACAATGCCGGCGCGGTCACAGCGAATGGCATCGCCATCAACGGGCAAACGATCAACGTCAATTCCAACACGGGCACCATTCAAGCCGGCAGCTACGCCATCGAGGCCACCGGCACGGCGACGGTCAACAACGCCGGTACCATCAAATCGACGACCGCCAGCGGGATACTTGCGGCCACCGCGAATGTCACGAACCTCAGCACCGGGACCATCGACGGGCTAGCCGTAGGCATCGCTGCAACCAACATGGTCGTGAACAACGCCGGCGCCATCCAGGGCGGGAACTTCGGGATTGGAGCGAACGGAGGCGGCCAGGCCACGATCACCAACACCAGCACGGGTGTCATTCAGGGATCGGTGGGTATCTTGTCGCAGGGAAACCTTACCCTGACGAACGCAGGGTCCGTTACTGGAACGAGCGTCGGCATTTCTTTGAACGGGGGTAGCAGCAGCATTGCCAACCTGGCCGGGGGGCAGATTTCGGGTGCGATCGTCGGCGTTGATAGCTCAGCGAACAATTTGACAATCGCCAATGCCGGCACGATCTCGGGTGCGACTGCGATCAAATCCGAAAATGGCGTCATCACCATCACCAATTTCGGAACGGTCAAGAGCACGGCCGGCGCGAGCGGAACGGCGATCCAGCTTTCCGGCGACGGCGATACGCTCAACGTCAAGAAGGGCTCAACGATCGTCGGCCAGGTTGATTTCCAGGACGGCCATGACGTCGTCAATGTCGACTCCACCGCGCCGCAGGTGCCGAAGGGAGTCTCGACCTTGTCGCGCGCGACCAGCGTCGTGGTCGATGCGTTGAAGCAGCAATTCGTGAACGCCGAGAATGTTATCGTCAATATCACTGGCGGTAATTTCAGCGGCTACGGCCAGCCGACCGTCACGGCGAACGGCGTCACCGCCGCGCTCGATCCGACCGCATTGTCGCAGCAGGATCGCGCGCTGATGGACTTTACCGGCGGCATGTCGTCGATGGTGCAGGGTCGGTTGAGTGGCTCGGGCAACATTCAGTCGGCGAGCTACGCGCCGGAAGATGCCCACGCCGAGATGTTCTCCAAGGCGCCGGCGGCAACCTGGAGCCCGAAGATCAACGTCTGGTCCAGCATGTTCGGTGCGGTGCGCAGCCAGAACGGCACCGACACCACGCTCGATTCATCGTCCAGCGCGTTCGGTGGTGCGATCGGCGTCGATCGCCGCATTGCGCCGAACTGGCTGGTCGGCGTGTTCTTGGGCGGCGGCAACGGCACGCTGAACGTCTCGCTGTCTTCGCAGAAGATCGATACCGATTACGTCTCTGGCGGCGCCTATAGCCGCTTCGAATGGGGCCAGCAGTTCGTCGACACCACGCTTCAGGTCGGCGGCATGAACAACCATTCCAGCCGGCTCGTACAGAACAACGTCTCCGGCGGGCTGGATCACGCCACCGCCAGCTACAACGGCTGGTTCGTAAGCCCCGAGATCGCCTACGGCTACCACGTCAATCTCGGCAGCGGCACCATGGTGACGCCGATCGTGCGGGCGCGCTACGTTGCCGGCATGTTCGACGGCTTCAATGAAGCAGGCTCGGCGCAGACGCTCTCGATCGGCAGCCGCACCTTGCAGGATTTCGAGGAGCGCGGCGAGGTCGAGTTTTCCAAGATGGCGAATTTCTTCGGCGCCGAGCAGCC